>ENA-OQHP01000086-OQHP01000086.1-human-gut-metagenome-genome-assembly--contig:-NODE-86-length-29885-cov-1.457793_pt1 | contig 29885 bp, 39 predicted proteins | sample MGYA00242563_ERZ504717 | MGnify/ENA primary metagenome ERZ504717 (study PRJEB26092, sample SAMD00036212) | human gut metagenome | host: Homo sapiens | study: EMG produced TPA metagenomics assembly of... | reverse complement strand
TAAACGCTTACGACTGTTTTCAGTAGGTATTAGATTTTTATTAGATTAGTTTTTAGGTATAACAATTAAAAAAAGTAGGTATTATGAAACGTTTTGGATTAACATTAGTGGCAGCGGTATGTCTGTCTGCCAGCACATTCGCAGCAGGAAACCAGCCAACAACAACTGCAAGTTGGGAAGGTAACATCAATGTAAGCAAGCTGAGCAAATATTTGAAATTGTCCGCTAACCAGCAAAAAGAAGGTTACCAACATTTGCGAATACTTTAACGAGCAGATGTCACGTGCCACAAACTCAAAGAAAAATCAGGAAAAGTTGCTACGTAACGCTGTTTACGGTAATCTGAAATTAATGAAAAGAACTTTGGATGAAAAGCAATATTCCGACTATGCAAAAGTTTTGAACGTTACACTGCAGAACAAAGGCATTGAAGTAAAGTAACATGTATTTCCGGCATAGGTACGGAAAACATATAAAACAGAAAAAGGATACCGGCAAATGTCCCCGGTATCCTTTTTTCTGTTTGTCAACATTGTTAGAGTAATGGACATTCAACTTCACATACCAATCATCAGCCTGCTTTCACAAACAGAAACGTTCTTGCAATTCCTTCTTAAATTTCTTCGAGACAAGTAACTCCGTAATTTTATCAAAAGGCGGGTATAGCACACACCTGTTATCCCGTATGAGCATCAGATAATCTATATTGATAATATACGATTGATGTATCTGCACAAAACACGGAGAGAACGATGTAATCTGTTCGGCAGTCATACCGCGGCGCAAAGCAGAGGCAACTGGTCATTCAGCACGACCTCCCACTGTTTACGTTCGGAACAATAACGGAAAAATCCTATCTCGGCAGGACGCAACGCACGCATATCATTAGTTGGAGTAAAAACGATGAAAGTCTGTCCGGTATGCATGGGATTTCCTACCGGAAACGATACCCGCTGCCCGGTGGTTTCAACCTGTTGGGCAAAGCGTGTCAGAATCTCTTTCAAATCCCGTTCATCGAAAGGTTTCAGCAGATAATCGAATGCCGCTTCCCGAATAGCCTGTATCATATACTTGTCGTACGCCGTATAAAATACGACCCTCATATTCCACGATACATAATCGCGTATCTCCTGCAACAGTTCCAGCCCCGTCATGTCCGGCATCTCTACATCCAAAAACAGCAAATCGGGTTGCACTTTCATAATAAGCTTCTTCCTTTCCTACCATTCCGTGCAGTACCTTCCAAAGAGAAGCGGGCATCTTTCCACAACTCAAAGCTCAAATTTTCAAGAGCTACGTCATCATCATCTACTATAACGACTTGTATTTGTCCATATTCCATGTTTTGGTCTGGCGAATATAAATATTTTCTCGTTTCCATACAAAACAGCAAATAGGCATTTACGAACTATTCTTCCGCAGCCGGCTCTATCAATAAAAAAAAATGCCACTAAGCGGTTACTCTTAAATTCTATAATCGTACTTATCCGGTAATAAAAAAAGTTACTTCACAGCCGGTTTCACCACTCGGCAAAGTGACATTATGTACAGATATATCAATTGCAGCCTGATTTTTCATATTCAAAATCTGGATGGTTTGCATGATGACTTTCATGCCTGTACCCGTACCTCTGTTCCGGCTCTCCGATGGTAACCGCCGCCGTTATCCGTAATCCTGATGCAAACACCGCCTTCCCGACGATCTGCGGCAATCCACAGATTCCGCTCTCCTTCCTTGCCACGCAATGCGTGTTTCACGGAATTTTCCACCGGAATCTGTATCATCATGGAAGGCAGCCAGACCTGCTCGGGCAGTACATCTCCGGCTATTTCAATAACCGGATGGAAAGTTGCTCCGAGCGAACGGCGCTCCAAGTCGATATACGTCTTGACAAAGTCCAGTTCTTCGGCTAAGGTGACACACAACTGCTCCGCCAGTTCCAGATTTCGACGCATCAGTTTCACCAACGATACCAACTCCTGCTTTTCCTCTTCCTTGCGGTTTACCACCTCCTGATTGAGAACGTTGAATATAAAATGAGGAGACAGGCGGTTGCGGATGTTCTCAAGACGAAGTGTAGAGACCGTTCTTCGGTTTTGGGCAAGCAGCAGATCCCGCTTTTTCCTATTATAAAGAAATAGGAAAGCTGCAATCAAAAGGGCAATAACGGCAACCGCTAATGTCACGAGACGGGTCTGCCTCAATATCAGCATCTCGTTTTCCTGTTTCTGGAACAGCACTTTATGCGCCATCAAGGTAGAGTCCTGCTGATAGCGCAATGTCAAATCTGCCGTACGCATCCTTATACGCTCATTGCGAATGGAGTCGTCCAGACGTTTATTCTCTTTCAAGTAATCATACGCTTGCCTATAGTTGCCGGTTTCTTCGTAAAACTGCTGCAAATACTTGTTGCGGATATGTATCATATCCGCATCTATTTCCGGCGAAGCTTACTCATCGCCAACAATCGCCTTGCCTCCGCAAGTCCTTGCACTGCAACGCCAGTTCTATCTTTTGAGTATCAATATAATAAAGAGCAGTAGTAGAACCGAGTTCTTCAAAGAACGGCTGGCATAACTCCAGGTATTTGACTACCGAATCGGTCTTATTCAGTTGCAGAAAGCAGTCGCTCAGGTTCAGATAGCTCAGATTAAGCGCCCAAGACATATCGGGGTAATCTTTCACAAGCTCCACCACCTTTCTAAAATAACCGATTGCTGTGGAGTAATCTCCCCGGTAATAATAAGAGTTTCCGCGATTGTTCAGGTAGAAATGCTTCTCATCCGGAAACATATCCGCATAATTCTTGCCCGCAAGTTCCGAATAATAGTCGCATTGCTCGTAATCGCGCAAAGCCAGGTATCCTTGTGACAATCCGTAATAAATAGAGATCTTCTTTCTGTAAGGCATCTTCAGCGAATCGCACATCAGCAAAGCCTTTCTATACCAGAAAGCACCCATATCCGGCCTGCCCAAATGGTTGGTAGCATCAGCAAGATTTATCAGGATATCAGGAATCACCTCGAATTTTGTTCCTTTCAATCTTGCTTCATAGGCCTCCTTGAAGCAAACCGCGGCAGAATCTATATAGCCCTTTCGCGATAGATATTACCCTTTATATTAAAACATTCGGACTGCAAATCGGCCAACCGATGCGAAAAAAGGCTGTCTGACGGCAAACGCCTCAACTTGCCGGAGCAAAGTTGTGCGGAGTCGAAGTCGGAAATAGCCAGACAGGTTTTCAAGGCAACAGCAAGATAATTATACCGCACCATACTATCTTTGGTTCTTTCCATTCTCTGCAATGCCTGTGCTTTCATCCAGCGCGGCGCCATCACTACGGAATCGCTGTGAGATGCTGAAAAAGAATCGAATTCCTGCATTTCAGAAACTCTGCCACTGCCGCCTTTATAAGTACAGCACCCGGCAATGCCACTGCCAAACATAGAAAGATTAAGATAAGAATCCTGTTTTCCTTACCAACCTGCATCACATATACCTTATTTTACCGTCACCATAGTAGCTCCAAATCCATACTCCTGAAAGGAAGCATCCTGCGTCTTACAAGTCGGATATTTCCGTTTCAGCTCATCCAGCAACGCTTTACGAAGCACGCCGTCACCCTTGCCGTGAATAAAGACAATGCGTTGTTCACGCTTATTCCTGTACTGTTCCATCACCTCACGAAATTTATCCAGCTGATAGTTCAATATCTCGCTGTTACTCATGCCGCGCGTATCATCCAACAGTTCACCGATATGCAGGTCTATTTCGATGATTTCATTTTTGCCGCCCCGCTTCACGATAGTCCGGGGTCTGGACGGACCGTCTGTTGCTTTCTTTTGCATCAGAGCATCCTGTAAGTCCTCAGCCGACACATAAACCTGCCTGGCGGGAGTATCATTCCTCACTACATCGTACACCAATGCTGGAGTATCAAAGAAATCGGTAGGCTGAAAAGTATGCAACTTATAGAATTTCACCGTATCGATGCGGATTTCCACATTGGCAGCAGGCTTCATAGCGAAAGAGCGGTTGTCCTTGAACGCCACCAACTGAACAGCTACACGCTCCCGGTCGTTCAATTCCGATTTTTCAAATTCCTCTAACAAGAGTTTCGTATTTGGTTCTATCAAACCATGAGAACGGGCAGTCCACGACTTGCCCTCCACACTCGAATAGGTATAATACATGCAGTAATTGCTATCATTCACCAAATAAGCCTCAAACGGAGTAGTGCTTACCGCCTTGATATCTTCCGGAACAAAGGCAAGATACACATTCAGCACATCTCCGCCTTTCATTTCCGGCTGACGATAAACAGATACCTGAGGTTTAACCGGACACTCTATCTGCCGTCCGGAGTCCAAAACGGAAGATACCGGCTTCGAGGCTGCCGAAGCCATACGCGCAGCCGATTGCTCCTCCGCCTTCTTCTTGGCTGCTTTGGAAGCAGGAGTAGGAATATTGTAATCATCCGTTTCAATCACCACACATTCACGCACCGGCATCGGAATGTCAAACCCATCGGCATCTTCCACCAACACTATATCTTTTCCCCGGAATCCCGTTACAACACCGCCACCTACTTCACTGAGGAAGCGCACTTTATCTCCTATTTCATAATTTCCATTCTGTTTTTTAATCATTATCCGGAAGACACATCGGAACCATTATAAACATACGGTTCAGACATCTTCTTTTATCTCTCGCAAAGTTAGAAATTATTTGATGATTATATACAAACATACCTTTTTTTGTATTGGCAAGAAATACATTGTGTATCCATGAACCGGAATGACCTTATGACTGATATGTCATTAATTGGCTGTATATAATCCAAATCTTCCCAAATATCCGTACCTTTGCAGTCCCCTAATAAAATAAAAATATGAAAGAAGATCCCAAACATATTAGAATCAGCGAATTCAATTATCCGTTACCGGATGAGCGCATTGCCAAGTTTCCATTGCCCGTGCGTGACCAATCCAAGTTATTGCTGTATCGTCACGGCGAAGTTACCGAAGACATATTCACTTCCCTGCCCGACTATCTGCCGGCAAACAGCCTGATGATTTTCAATAATACCAAAGTTATTCAGGCGCGTCTGCACTTCCATAAAGAAACGGGAGCGCTTATCGAAGTATTCTGCCTCGAACCGATCCAACCCAACGACTATGCCTCAACTTCCAGCAAACGGAGCATGCCGCATGGCTCTGCATGATAGGCAATCTGAAGAAATGGAAAGAAGGTGCGCTCAAACGGGAAATAACCGTGAAAGGAAAGCCGCTTACCCTGACCGCCGAACGCGGGGCGTGCCATGGAACCAGCCATTGGGTGGATTTCCGCTGGAACAATCCGGAAATAACATTCGCCGATATTCTCGAAGTGTTCGGCGAACTACCCATCCCTCCTTATCTGAACCGGGAGACGCAGGAGAGTGACAAGGAGACTTACCAGACCGTTTTATTCCAAGATAAAAGGTTCGGTAGCCGCACCGACAGCCGGTCTGCACTTCACTCCACGGGTTTGGACGCTTTGCGTGAAAAAGGGGTAGCATTGGAAGAACTGACCCTGCACGTAGGAGCCGGCACGTTCAAACCTGTCAAAAGCGAAGAGATAGAAGGGCACGAAATGCACACGGAATACATATCCGTCAATCGAAGTACGCTGGAGAAGCTGGTAGCACATGAAGGAAAAGCCATTGCGGTAGGGACAACCTCTGTACGTACACTGGAAAGCCTCTATCACATAGGCGTTACTCTGCTGCACAATCCTAACGCTACGGAAGAAGATTTGCATGTAAAACAATGGCAACCTTATGAAACGGCGCTTGAAACAGCAGCAACACCCGCTGTAGATGCTTTGCAGGCAATCATAGCCTACCTCGACCGGCATCACATGGAAACGTTGCATTCCAGCACGCAAATCATCATTGCTCCGGGATACGAATATAGAATCGTAAAAGCCATGGTTACCAACTTCCACCAGCCGCAAAGCACATTGCTGCTGCTTGTCTCAGCGTTTCTGCATGGAGATTGGCGCAAGATTTACGATTATGCGCTTGCCCATGATTTCCGATTTGAGTACGGTGATTCGTCTTTGCTGATACCGTAACTATTCTCGGAGAATGTAACATTCATCGATAAAACCAACAAAAGCTCAGAATTAATGAACAGCGACAATAACCAGGAAATGTTTCCTCTTGTTGACGAGCAGGAACATCATAGGTGCAGCCACCGCGGTGAGTGTCACAACGGAAGCAAACTGTTGCACCCCGTAATTCATCTGCATGTATTCAATTCCAAAGGAGAATTATACCTGCAAAAACGTCCCGAATGGAAAGACATACAACCCGGCAAATGGGATACCTCGGTAGGCGGACACGTAGATTTAGGCGAAAGCGTAGAAATGGCGCTGAAACGGGAAGTGCGCGAGGAATTAGGGATAACCGACTTCGCACCGGAAACCGTTACCAGCTATATCTTTGAATCTGCCTGTGAAAGGAGCTTGTCTTTGTGCACAACCGTATATGACGGAGAGATACATCCCAGCGACGAACTGGATGGCGGACGCTTCTGGAGTACAGAAGAAATTAAAGAAAATATAGGGAAAGGGATATTCACTCCCAATTTTGAGCAAGAGATAGGGAGAATCATTCAGTTGTAACAATATAAAAAACACAGAAACACAAAGAAACAGAGTTTAGCTGTCTATTCTCTGCATCTTTGTGTTTCTGTGTTCTAAAGAACGGTACAATTATTTTGCCAAGTCTTCAATTACTTCATAATCTGCCGACCGATTTCTTCGGCTGCTTCCGGCGTAGCCGCCTCGCTGTAAACGCGAATAATCGGTTCCGTGTTACTCTTGCGCAGATGTACCCATTGTCGGGAAAGTCAATCTTTACACCGTCAATATCATTGATTTCTTCGTTCTTATAGATTTCTTTTACTTTGGCAAGGATGGCATCGACATCCGTATCCGGAGTCAGGTCTACACGGTTCTTAGCCATGAAATAGGCCGGATAAGTGGCACGCAATTCGCTAACCTTCTTACCTTCGTGCGCCAGGTGACTGAGGAACAAGGCAATACCTACCAAAGCATCGCGCCCGTAGTGACTGGCAGGATAAATAACTCCACCATTGCCTTCGCCACCGATAACAGCGCCTACCTCTTTCATCTTGGTAGTTACATTCACTTCGCCTACAGCAGAAGCGGAATATCCTGACCGTACTTACGTGTTACGTCACGCAACGCACGGGGTAGAACTCAGGTTGGACACCGTATTGCCCGGAGTATGCTTCAATACATAATCTGCTACTGTAACCAGTGTATATTCTTCACCGTACATCTTACCGTCCTCACAAATCATGGCCAAACGGTCTACATCCGGGTCTACCACAAAAGCAACGTCTGCCTTACCGCCTTTCATAAGGTTCATGATGTCGCCCAAATTCTTTTCCAAAGGTTCCGGATTGTGCTGGAAATTACCGGTAGGCTCGCAGTAGAGTTTCTCCACATGCTTCACTCCGAGCTGTTCCAGCAGTTGCGGAAGAATGATGCCGCCTACGGAGTTTACACAATCAATGGCTACGCGGAAATCGGCTTTCCTGATAGCTTCCACATCCACCAGGTCAAGCGCCAACACACTGTCGATATGCTTTGGTTATAAGTAAGGTCTTTGCGATAAGAGCCGAGCTTGTCCACTTCGGCAAAGTCGAACTCTTCAGCTCGGCAATACGAAGCACTTCGTTGCCCTCCTCCTTGTTCAGGAACTCTCCTTTCTCATTCAGAAGTTTCAAGGCATTCCATTGCCTGGGATTGTGAGAAGCAGTCAGGATGATACCTCCGCTGGCACCTTCCATGGTAACAGCCAGTTCGGTAGTCGGAGTAGAAGCCAAATCGATGTCCACTACATCCCAGCCCATACCCATGAGCGTGCCTACCACCACATTCTTTACCATCTCGCCCGAGATGCGTGCATCACGGCCTACTACAATTTTGTTGCTTTTTACTGTACACGTTTTGCGGATAAGCGTAGCGTATGCCGAAGTAAACTTCACAATGTCGAGCGGGTTCAACCCTCGCCTGCACCACCGCCTATTGTTCCGCGGATTCCAGAGATAGATTTGATTAGAGTCATAGGTTAATTATTTAAATAATGGTTAGTTATTTCCAGATTTGATATTTCCGGATGTCATAAAAATAAGGGTAGACATATTGCATGGCTGTCTGATGCCCCATCTTGGAAGGAACAATCAGTTTGACATGAGCCATGTCGCGAACATAAGTCAACGGGACAAGCCAGCCTGCCGGAACTGTCGGTGAGGAATAATAAGTCATCATATATCCCTGCAGGAATGTCCCTGCAATGGACGAAGAAGTTACCGCATAGCGGAATGCATCTACGGTTTCCACCGCATTCAGGTTGGACAATGTGGTATCTTTGTCAAGAATGCTATATTCCATAAAACGCACCAGCACTTCATCGTTGTTTTTCACAGTGTCGGCTGCATTTTCAGAGCCTTTATCCACTATCTGCATGTACACTCCGCTGGCAAGCTGCACAAACTCATTCTCCTCGACGTTGGTAGTAGAATCCTGCGCATAAAATTCGCTTTGCGAGATGACCTTGATGCCTTCCTTTTTGATAAAGTCATTTATACCGTCTTTTTCCTCATCAAGCATCTCCGCATAGGTCTTGCCGTCATCACACGCCTGAAAACCCAAGCCGAATGCCAGTAAGGATAAAAAGAATAAAGTAAGTTTCTTCATTTCTGTTATTTAGTAATTTCGTACAAAAATATCTGATTTACCCGAAAGTTAAAAGTTGCAAGTAGAAAGTTCGTATCTTTTAACCTTTACAACCGCTGTTTTTTTATCCTTTGGCATTAAGCAGCGGTTTGAATTTTTCCAATGCAAGTTCCAGCACTTTTTTAGCCTCTTCCAATGTACCGTAAAATTCTCCGCCGGAAGCATTTAAATGCCCGCCGCCGTTAAAGAATTCTGTAGCCAGCCGGTTGCAGGGGAAACTGCCTACCGAACGCAGGGATACCTTTATCATCGGCTTTTCCGTATCTTCACGCAGGAAGCAGGAGAAAACAACATTTTTAATGCTCAACGGTATGTTTACGAACCTTCGCTATCGCCACGGATATAATTGAAATTGCCTTGTTCCTTCTTAGTCAGCGTAATCAGGGCGGCACGATGCTCCGGATAGACTTTCATCTGCGACAGCACATGCCCCATAAGACGCAGACGGCTTTCGGAATAGGTGTTGTACACTTTCCGGTAAATCTCATCCTTGTCGATACCTTTCGAAAGCAACTCACTGATTATAAAATAAATTTCACGGTTATTGGAGTTGTACGTAAAGCCACCCGTATCGGTCATCATACCGGTATAGATACATTCAGCTCCCTCTTTGGTGATGTCACTGAAATAGCCCATGCGGCAAATCAGGCGGAACACCAGCTCGGAAGTTGAGGATATTTCGGGATGGGAAATGATGATTCTGCAAAAGTCTTCAGGATTCAAATGATGGTCCACCAGTATCTTCCGCGCAGGAGAAGCCAACACGGCGTCTGCCATAGCATCGATACGGCTGATAGCGTTGAAATCGAGGCAACAGATGACATCGGCTTCCGCTATCAATTTGTCGGCAAACTCTTTATAACGGTCGTACAGAAGTATATCCTTGCTGCCGGGCATCCATTTCAGGAAATCGGGAAAAGCATTGGGAACAATGACAGTCGCATCCTTGTCCTGCGTATTAAGAAAATGCCACAACCCCAGAGAAGAACCTACTGCATCTCCGTCGGGAGCCACATGGGCAACAATAACTATTTTATCCGCACGTTCCAGCCACTTGGCAAAGTGGTCTATTTTAGATTGATCTATTACTTTGGTCAACATATAGTTACTCGCTATTTTACAGTTTACGTTGCATATCCGGAACAACTTCGTCTCACCTGCAACAAAAGAAAGGGCAAAAGTACGAAAAAGTTTATGATTTATAATAATATGTGCACAGAACCTTTTTCGGAAAGAGGAAGATAAGGAATTCCCAACCGGATACAATCGCTGATAATCCTCTCCCGATAGTATTCGGAAAGAGATGCGTCAATCACTACCGTAGCTACTTCAAACAAGGAAACGAGTTCCTGCATATCTCCCTTATAACCGTGAGAAACATACAGATAATCAATAGAAACAGGCACACCGGATATCTTGTTGCCCCAACGGTCGTCGTACAACAGACAGATGCGTTTCCCTGCATAAAAACGGTTTTGTTACGGACTGAAATTTCAGGAAGCAAACAATCTCCCTCAATCACGTCAGGACGTTCCAGGCGCAAACGGTTCCAGTAGGAAGAAAGCGAACGTTCCAACCGGGTGACATCGGGCAGCGTATCGGCGCAAACCAGCCATGAAGCGGAGTTATCTGCCAGACAATGCACTGCCGGACAGCCACGGACATTATAAAAACAATGCTGCGCCGGGGAGCATCTGTGATAAACGCATACGAATGATAGGAGACGCATAGCAGCAGGCTGACAAAGCGATATACACATTCGCTGCCGTACGCCTCATCCAAACACGGCAGAACAACAACAGGCAACAATAAAACAGGAAGACATCCCATATATCGACCCAAATCCGGTCTATGGAAGCCAAAGGGAGCTGTTCTATCCAACGGAGCAAAGCATTCTGCATCCTTAGCGGTATTTCTACCACATCGGCAAAGAGCTGTTGCAAGACAGGAAAAGGAGTCAGGACAAGCAATATAACAGCCGCATACACAATCAACGAAACCAACGGGATTACCAACAAATTAGTCAAGAGAAGTGTGTGGAAAAACGTGAAAATAGAGCATTACCAACGGAGCCGTTCCTATCTGGGCGGCAACGGAAACAGTAACCAGCCCCCACGCCTTACGCAAAAGGCAGTTCTTCACCGATAACAACCCGTATAGCCCGGGTTGTAACAGTACAATAGCTGCAACAGCCGAAAAAGACAATTGAAATCCCACATCAAACAGCCAGGCAGGGTTAAACAGCAGCATCAGGAAAGCCGTAACCCCCAATGTATTCAAAGTAAGCTTCCGGCAGGCAGGTATCAGCATGGAAAGTAATCCAAATGAGCACATGACAACCGCACGTACCACGGAAGAAGACAACCCTGTAAGGAAAGCAAATCCCCACAACAAGAGGATTACAGACAGAAACAAAAACGGCTTTAAAAACCGCCACCTAATCCACAAAGAAGACAGGACAAACAGCAACAGGGCGGAAATAAAGCCGATATGCAGCCCGGAAAGTGCCAGTACATGGCTGGCTCCGGCAACCGAATACGTCTCTACGATACTCTCACTCAGCTCTTCTTTGTCTCCTATTGTAAGCGCAGAGAGTACCGCCAATTCATCTCCCGAAACCCCATGTCCCGATATAAAGCAACCAAGCCTGCTCCGGCACTCCAAAGCCTGCTGACGAAAAGTGAGAGTGCTGTCGCAACCAATCGCACACCAATGTCCGGCACGTACGTACGCTGTTCCGCTTACCCCTTTCCGAAGAAGATAACGGGCGTAATCGAACTCATCCGGATTACCGTTATTGGCAGGTGGAGACAAACGGGTGCACACCAACAGTTCATCCCCTCTTTTCAAGGAATATGCCGCCGAATCTTTAGGGAAATAAAACAGAAAAGTCTTTTCTGAAAAGTTATATAAAAATGTATCTTTCAGCACTTCTCCCCGCAAAGCAACGCGAAATAAAATACTGTTTTTCTTGATTTCCGGCTTTGTCGTAAGAGTAATCCGGTAAGTGGAAGGTTTTTCCGTATTCGGGAATATATATTCGGCTTGCTTCAACTGCACACTCACCAAAGTCCACCCCAATACAAAACACGCCAAAAACACGACAGCCCCATATAGCTTGCAAAGAACATAATACTTACGGCCAAGAATATATGTCCCTATCAACAGTAGAATGACAGCTATCCACCAACCGACGGACAGTATATAAGGATATTTATCCCCATATACTATTCCACCAACCAACGGCATCAACAGTCGCAGGAAAGGATGCCGTTGTAAGTTGTCTGTTATCAATAAATATTACAGATTTTTCAAAGCACGGATTGCTTCTGTTGGGTCGGGAGCAGAAAATACGGCATTGCCGGCAACCAAAGCATCGGCTCCTGCATCTACCAGACGGGAGCCTGTATCCAGATTGACACCGCCGTCGACCTCTATCAGGCTTCCGAACCGGTCACTGTTATCAGTTCGCGCAACTCGCGTACCTTATCAACAGTATGTGCTATAAATTTCTGACCGCCGAATCCCGGATTCACCCCCATTATCAACACCATATAGACATCGTTGATAATATCTCTCAGCATAGATACCGGGGTAGCCGGATTGATAGTAACCGCCGGCAACATTCCTGCTTCGCGGATTTGCTGCACTACCCTATGCAAATGCGGACATGCCTCATAATGCACGTTCATTATACGTGCCCCCAACGCCTTTACTTCCGGGATGAACTTTTCCGGCTGTACAATCATCAGATGCACATCCAAAGGCTTCTCGCAAGCTTTGCCACATACTTCAATACCGGAAAACCGAAAGATATGTTGGGAACAAACACGCCGTCCATTATATCGACGTGTACCCAGTCGGCTTCACTGCCGTTAATCATTTCAATATCATTTGCCAGGTATGCAAAGTTGGCAGACAATATGGAAGGGGATATTATAGGTTTCATAACAGTTACATTCTAATAGGTTACACGAATTTACAACAGACAAATGTACAAAAAGATTTCGGATAAATGCTTAATGCACCCGACATTCTCCGGTCAGTTTAAATCCACGCAACAACTCATCCGTTTTCAGGCGTTTCTTGCCGGGAAGCTGCAAAGCACGCACACCAATCCAGCCGTCTGTACCAGCTATGCGAATATACGTCTTTCCATCGGTCTGCAAAGTTCCGGGAGCGGATTCATGCAGATGCTCTATCTTCTCTGTTTCAAAAATTTTCAGAACCACCGCTGTTCCGTCAGACTGTACCAATTCTGTCCACGCAGCCGGATAGGGAGACAAACCACGGATAAAATCATAAATCCGCTTGACAGGCTGGTTCCAGTCGATGCGACAAGTATCCTTGAATATTTTGGGAGCCGGACGCAATTCGCCCACTACAGCCATTTCTTCCTGCGGAACGGATTTCACCGTATCTGCAAGAATGGCATCCACAGTCTCCGTAACCAGACGTCCGCCAAGCATCATCAATTATCGTGTACAATACCTACATTGTCCGTATCCGCAATCGGCACACGAACCTGTTGGATGACCTCTCCCGTATCAATCTCATGTTTCAGGAAAAAAGTTGTGATGCCCGTTTCCGTATCACCGTTAATCACCGCCCAGTTGATAGGTGCAGCTCCACGATACTGCGGCAGCAACGAAGCATGCAGATTGAAAGTTCCCAGACGCGGCATATTCCAAACCACCTCCGGCAACATTCTGAAAGCAAACCACAATCTGCAAATTCGGCATTTCCAGGCACGCAAAGCCTCGACAAACGCTTCATCTTTCAATCTTTCCGGCTGGAGAAGCGGCAGGTCATGCTCCAGCGCATACTGTTTCACCGGAGAGAATTGCACCTTATGGTCCCACGTCCAGCCGGGCTTGTCGGGCATCGTGATTACTCCTACTATATTATATCCGCCTTCTACGAGGCAGCGCAAGGGCTCCACCGCAAATTCAGGAGTCCCCATATATACAATCCGTAAATCTTCTTTCTTCATAATCATCTCTTTTAATCTTCCGAGAAATGTACCAATACCTGACGGTACGAGTTAAATATCTTTGATTTGGATACGAAACCGAGATACTTGCCTTCTCCGTCCACCACCGGCAGGTTCCATGCTTTCGTATCGTCAAAAGTACGCATCACCTGTTCCATGCTGTCCGTATCACAAAGCGCGCCGGAGCGGAAGTCATCAGTTGCCTACCGTAAAACGATGATACAGTTCCTGCCGGAACATGATATTGCGTATGTCGTCCAGCAGGACAATACCAATCAGCTTACCCTCATTGTCCGTCACCGGAAATATGTTGCGGTGTGAGGCGGAGATGGCTTTCACCAACTCGGCAAGATCCATTTCCGGATGTACCGCAACAAAGTCTTTCTCTACCACATTCTCCACTTCATCAGCGTCAACACCGCTTTATCCTTATGATGTGTCAGCAACTCACCTTTCTTTGCCAGACGCATGGAGTAAATGCTGTGCGGTTCAAAAACGATAATCGTCAGATAAGAGCTGACCGCGACTATCATCAACGGCAAGAACAAGTCGTACCCTCGTAAGCTCGGCAATCAGGAACACTCCCGTAAGCGGAGCGTGCATAACGCCACTCATCACTCCCGCCATGCCCAGCAAGGCAAAGTTCTTTTCAGGCAGATAGGCAGTCATCTCAAAATCATTGCTGAAATGGGAAAAAACAAACCCGGCGATACACCCCAAATACAGAGAAGGCGCAAAAATACCACCGCAACCACCACCGCCATTCGTTGCGCTCGAAGCGAAAACCTTAAACAGGATTATCAATATCAAATACAGCAGCAGCAAGTGGCTGTGTCCGTAGAAGAAAGAGTTATTCATCACCGTATCCCACTCAACATTACTTGTACCGTTGAGCAGTAATTCTATCGTATCGTACCTTCACCGTAAAGCGGCGGGAAAAGGAATATCAGAATACTCAACATAGCGCCGCCCACCAGCAGTTTCTTATAAGGCAGTTTCAGTTTACCGAACATTCCTTCCACCGACTCATGGCACGGGTAAAGTAGAGGGAAACCAGTCCGCAGAAAATACCCAGCATGATCACATAAGGGATACGCTCCAATTCAAAAGCCTGGTCAAGGTGGAACTTAAACATGGCTTCCGTACCCGTCACGATATAAGAAACGGTTGCCGCCGTCACCGCCGAAATCAGTAACGGAAGCAGCGAAGACATTGTAAGGTCTATCATAAGCACCTCCAACGTAAAAACAAGTCCCGCTATCGGAGCTTTGAAAATACCTGCCACGGCCCCGGCAGCGCCACATCCCACCAACAGCATCAGTGTGCGGTGCTCCATTTTGAACAGGCTGCCCAAGTTGGAGCCGATGGCCGAACCGGTAAGCACAATCGGCGCCTCTGCCCCGACCGAACCGCCGAACCCGATTGTTATGGAACTGGCAATAATAGATGACCACGTGTTATGACGTTTGATACGTCCCTGCCTGCGGGATATGGCATATAGAATTTTCGTAACTCCATGACTGATATCATCCTTTACGACATAACGTACAAACAACCCGGCCAAAAAGATTCCCACCACCGGATATATCAGATACTGGTAATTAGCCTCTGTTGTGTCGAAATTCTCTGTAAGAAAATTTTGTATCCAATGTATCAACAGTTTCAATATCAATGCGGCAAATGCCGTAAAGATACCGACCAGAAAGCTAAGAACCAGGATAAACCGTTTCTCCTTGACATTCTTCTCACGCCAAATGATAAAGCGTTGCAACCAACTTCTCTCTTCTCCAGTCATTTTCTTTATTCACGGATTATTTTAATCACTCCGCCTTTATCCAACTTGATAATGCTGGACGGCTTCGGATTACTCATCTCTTCCTGCCGGTAGCCCACGATATAATCCACCGCTGACTTTACCTCCTCACTTATTTCGCTGAAGTTCTTCGGCGAAGGCTGCCCGCTGATATTGGCTGAAGTAGAAACAATCGCCTTACGGAACTGCTGGCAAAGACGCTTGGAGAAATCTTCATTTGTCACTCTGATGCCCACGCTTCCGTCTTCCGCCAGCAAATTTGCCGCCAGATTACGCGCTCCCGAATAAATAATAGTCAACGGTTTGTCTGCCAGGTCTATCAAATCCCACGCCACCTCCGGAACATCCCCGGACATAGAAATCCACTTTACGGAAGAATCCACCAACACCAGCATCGCTTTGCTGTCCTGACGCTGCTTTATTTCATATACACGGCGCACCGCATCTTCGTTTGGTAGCGTCACAACCAATACCCCAAATGGTATCCGGTGGGGTACAGAATCACCCCGCCTTCCTCATTACTTGGCAGGCTTTTTTAATGTCTTCTATCATTTCTTACTCTATAAATACAGTGATTAACACGCAAAAATAGTAAATTCGCACCGATTACAAACAAAGTTTAGGAGAAAACAATGGAAGATATTAAATTTAACCACACACTACCCATACAGCTACGTTTCAATGACGTCGATAAATTCGGTCACGTCAACAACACCGTCTATTTTTCCTTTTACGATTTAGGCAAGACGGAGTATTTCGCTTCCGTATGCCGCATGTCGACTGGCAGAAAGACGCATCGTCGTAGTCCACATCGAAGCCAACTTCCTTGCCAGATTTACGGCTCCGACCACATTGCCGTACAGACCGCCGTGACCCAAATAGGCACGAAGAGTTTTCATCTTGCGCAACGTGTCATAGATATCGAGACGCAGGAAGTAAAATGTATATGCACTTCCGTCATGGTAGCTTACGACCTCAGCAAGCACGAATCCAAACCGCTGACAGAAGAGTGGATAGAAGCTATCTGCAAATACGAGGGGCGGGATTTACGAAAAAAATAAAGATTAGGCAAAATAACTTTATTCGAAAACAAAAACTAATACTTTTTTTTTCTACATTTGCATAGTTAAGGAACGTATAATTTATGATTCGATTAATACTGCTAAGCGATTTCACTGAATCTTTCTCCTATAATCTACTGAAAGGAGTATTGATGTACGCAAACAGCCACGAACCATGGGTGGTGTGCCGAATGCCGCTTTCCTATAAACAAACCTATGGCATAAAGGGAGTGCTGAAGTGGGCAAAAACATGGCATGCAGATGCTATTATCGGCAGATTCGACAACGACGACAATGTAGAGATTTTCCGTGAAAATGGAATTATTGCCATAGCACAAGATTACAAAGCAAGATTCAGTAATATTCCAAACATCACTGGAGATTATTACAAAACTGGCAGGATGGCAGCGGAATTCTTTCTAAGAAAAGGGTATCAAAATTTTGCTTTCTATGGCTATCGAGATACGGTTTGGTCACAAGAGCGTTGCGAAGGTTTCTATAAATGTATAGCCGAACATGGTTTTGGTAATTGTTTCCAATCATATCAAGAGCAATCTCTCGATGATCTTTGGTTTTATGAAGCTCCTCCTTTACTCAAATGGTTGCAATCGCTCCCCCTGCCTACGGCACTCTTTGCTTGTGATGATAATCAAGGTAATCGCATTACTGAATTATGTAAAGTAAATAATATCAGAGTACCCGACAAGATAGCAATATTAGGTGTGGATAATGACGAAATTATATGTAACTTATCTGATCCTCCTTTATCCAGCATAAGCCACAATATTGTAAGAGGCGGATTTGAGGCAGCAGAACTCATCGTACGCCTACTGAACGAAGAGAAAGTCAACTATCAAGATGTAGTACTGCAACCCATAAATATTATAAACAGACTTCAACCGATTTTTATTCTACTACCGATACGCATATCCAAACAGTTTTGAAATATATCAATAAGCACCTGACTGAACATATCACCGTATCAGATCTCGTAAAACAAGTCCCCTTGTCACGTAGGTTACTAGAGATTCGTTTCAAAGGAGTTACCCAACAGTCCATTCAAAAATACATATTTTCTCTAAAAATAGAAAGGTTTGCTCAACTGCTACTTACCAGCAATGCTCCTATCTCAACCGTAGCGGAATCTGTAGGAATAAACAATCTAAAAAACTTGTCCACGCCAATTCAAGGCTCTAAAGAATATTTCTCCCTATGAATACAGAAAAAGGCATCAAATAATGTCCGACTGCTATTACCAAGCTAAAGACTGCAGTTCTATTCATTTTTTAGGCAATTAGCTTGTGTAATTTTCCACGAAACATACGCAAACAAGCTAAATAAATGCAAATCAAATAATTACATTTTAAACATATCTATTTTTGTATTCTCATAATCTGAATGAAATAGCAGTTATAGTTGACAATACATTAAAAAAAGACGTCATGCTTTTCTTATTGTTTAATGGCATGAAAAAGCAAAATACCGGTTCTCAAACAAATGCTCCATACCAGGATTGTACGATGAACGGCACCACCCGGTACGGAGAAAAAAATTCTAATCCGGCAAAAACAGCATCTCGGCCGGAATGGGAGTTTCGGGAATATCTCGTCCTAAAAATCCGACCTCCAGTTCCTGCCCCATATAATTTTCAAAATACAATAAATGCAATGCATGATAACCTTTCTCAAGAGCAACCTTACCTTCGGCACGACGAACACTATGTCCACCATCATTATCAACTATCAGCTTATCATCAATATAAAGTTTAGAACCATCATCCGAAATGGTATAGAAGCGATATACGCCTCTTTTGGAAATGTAAATCAAAGTACGGAATTCATAGGCAAAGTGATCAGCAATGGCAGCATCCTTTATCAAAAAGTTCTTCATAATACCTTCCTTTACTTTCAAACAAGAAGTAATGTCAGCCACTCGTTTACATTGACCTTCATAATAAGTATAAGCTACCCCTTGTTTAGGTGATGCTACATTCATTGCCGGAAAATAATTCATCACCCGTTCCTCATCTGAATTTAATCCGGAGGGATAGTAATAGATCGCCTCATGACCTGAAAGCGTAGCAATCCAAGTATCAAACTTAAATTCACCTTCATACAGTTCAATGATACGTGCACCTCTAATCAATTCTCCGTAAGCATCCGCACCAGTCACCCGACCATATCCAAGCAATATTCTTTTATTAATACCAACATAATCATTATCATGGTCGTGACCGGCGAATACCCCCATTACATCTTTCCTATCAAGAAACGAAGCAAATATACCAGAATTGACCTTTGAAGAAGCAACTCCACCTTCTCTATCATTACCAAATGTCTTACCATCACCTATCAGTTCATTATATTCTAATAAAGGTATGTGAAAGAATGCCAATGAAGGTAAAGGACGTCCATTATTACAAGAAGCAAAATGAGCACTTTGTTTACGATACCATGCTATTTGGTCGAAATGTATCCAATCGTAAACTCCATAAAGTTTGTCAGGCTGATAATCATTAGAGTCTATACAATAAAGCACTGATTCTACCTTTTTCTTTGTCATCGAATCAAAAATCGGTATCACACAATTACCACACCCCATAACATCTCCAGGCCCCTTCGTTCCAACATAGTATGGAGATTTTTGCAACAAATCATAAATGCTATCCTTAGCCATGTGCTCCGCATCATGGTTACCCATAGTTACAACAAATGGCACTTTGGCATTATTAAATATTTCTACAACCGACATCCAGCCATTAATTGCAGGGGCTTCTGTCACTATGTCTCCAGTCAATATGGCAATATCCGGATTTTCGGATTTCAGTATCGTACGAATAGTACTTTCCGTTTCAGCACACTTCGGTGAACCTGATGTCCAATGTAAGTCTGTGAACTGAACTATTTTAAACTTTCCATTTTGAAAAGACAATTGCCGTTGTGCAAAAAGCATTGATGGGATAACTCCCCATAACACTAACAAAAGAATTGATATTTTCTTCATAAGAATCTAATTGATTAGTTTATTTCTATTTCATCTATCGCCAATCTGCTTTGTTCTCCTTCATTGAAATATCCTTTTGGACATAAGCCCCCACTCAACAAGTCCAAGCGTACAAATGTAGCTTCCACTTCAGGAAATGAAAGAGAAGCAGGAAAGCGAGTGCTTTCCGTCAACGTAAAATCATATGATAAAACTTTATTACCTACTCCAAAAAAGTTTTTCCCGTCTGCCGAAACGGAAACACTCATTGCCTTTGCCGGCCAAATCATATTCCAAGGACGCCATAAGGAAGCAAAAGCTACTTGTTTTATTCTTTGCGTACCTTTCAACTCCACCACAATCTGTACACTATCCTGAGAGAAGCTTACCCATCTACGCATGTCTTGAGCATATCCACAATATCCGTCAGTCAATCCAAAGCTTTCATCCAAATGTTCCCACTCTGTTTTAGGAACACACTTGTAATCACATCCAGTGGCCTTGTTTATGGCAAATTCTTTATGAGTCACCCTACCCATAGATTTGCCTTCCTTATAAACGGCTGCGTAAATAACTGCATCTTTACTCAACAATATTGGTGACTTGTACAGAGAAGAAGAAGCCGTTATCACAGAATCATTAATCGCATAGTGTATCTCCGCATCCGGACAAAAAGAAGATAAAGCCACTTCATAGGTCTCATGATTCTCATTCCACACTCCCGCATAATTCACTTCATAAAAATTGCGGCAAGAATTCACCTGACAATAGTCCAACCGTTTGAACTCCTTATCCAACCTGCGAGTAAAAAACACAAAATCTTTATATTCAGGTTGCGTCCACTGCACTTCGGACATAGCCAACAAACGAGGAAAAGCCATATATTCAAATGCTTCAGGAGTTTGAATATATTCTCCCCAAATATTCGCCTGCGTACCTATTATATAAGACTGCTCTTCGGTAGTCAATCCAGCTGGTAGTGGGTTATAAAAATATACACTATCCAACGGAAGGAAACCACCTATCGCCAGTGGAGCATATTCTGGGCTCTCTTGATAATAATCTATATAGCATCGTTTACTCGGTGTCATAATAACCTTATGCTTTTGACGGGCCGCTATAATACCACCTTCTTCACCACGCCACGACATAACAGTAGCATTAGGAGCAAGCCCGCCTTCCAATATCTCATCCCAACCGATAATATCACGCCCCCTGCTGTTAACAAATTGTTCAATCTTATGAATAAACCAACTTTGTAAAGCTTCTTCATCTGGTAGTCCCTCTTTCTTCATCAGAGTTTGACAATGAATACACTTTTTCCAAGCTTTCTTAGGACATTCATCACCTCCAATATGAATGTAATGACTAGGAAAGAGTTCCATAACTTCCACCAATACATTTTCCAAGAAATCAAACGTATGCTCCTTAGGACAATAGACTTCATCAAAAACATCAAAGTAATCGCGTACCACATAATCTTTTCTCAACCCACAAGAAAGCTCTGGATATGACGCCAATGCAGCAGAAGCATGTCCCGGCATTTCTATCTCAGGAATTACTGTTATAAAACGGTCAGAAGCATACTTAACAATCTCTCTAATTTCTTCTTGTGTATAATATCCCGCTTGTTTTTTTCCGTCAAACCGCCGTGGGTAATAATAATCAGAATGTCCTACTTGAGTTTGACTACGATGCGACCCCACCTCTACCAACTTCGGATATTTTTTTATCTCAATTCTCCAACCTTGATCGTCAGTCAAATGAAAATGAAATTTATTCAACTTATAGAAAGCCATCAAATCAAGAAACTTCAGTACCTCTTCTTTGGGAAGGAAATTACGACCAACATCCATCAAAGCACCACGATAAGGAAAACGAGGAGCATCCTTAATACTGACAATTGGAATTTCAATACGTCCCTCATACCTACGATCGGAAGCATAGATTCTGCCGGCATCAATTGCAATAAAGATTGAACACCATAAAACAGTCCTGCTGCAGTTTCGTTAGAACAAATCCGTATAGCATCGGAAGCCACCTCCAATGTATAAGCCTCATCTTTTAGAGAATTATCAATTAACAGATAAATATCGGCCTTCTCTGTTGGAGAAACAGCTCTTAATGTTACCTGTGTGTTCTTCAAAAAGTTCTCTAAATAACGAAAAACTTTCATTTCATTCTCTCCGGAAGACACAGCCACAGTTTTCTCCCCTTGCAAAAAATACTTTCCTCGGGATAGAGTTATATCATTGGGCATCGGTATGATACCATAGTTTTCTACAGATTCCTTGCTTCCGCTGCCACATGAAAAGAGAGCCAATGAGATGGCAGTAAACACCCCCCAAATATATTTCATAACGTTTGTAATAAAAGGTTAGGATATGTCTGAACTACTTTAAGGATTAGCTCGCCAAACAGCGTGTTTGCCCAAGCAAACCAAGGACGTGTGAAATCAGCTGCATTTTCCGCATTAAAAGACTCATGCATAAAACCTGTTTCACCGTCCGTATCGCGCAGTTGCTTCAAACAACTGCGTATTTCTTCCTCATCATCAGTCGTAAAAGCTTTCATTATGATACTCATTGGCCAAATATAGTTCAACCTACATGTGGACCGCCTATTCCTTCTCCAGCTTTTCCTTTAAAAAAATAAGGATTATTATCGCTCCATATCAATTTACGAGTATTTTGGTAACTGCATCCTTGAAAGAACAATATCCCAAATAAGGAGCAGACAACAGACTGGGAATATTAGCATCATCCATACAAAGCACATTGCCAAACCCATCCACTTCAAAAGCATAAACCCGCCCACAAATAGGATGGTTAAACGTACCATACCTGCGAATTGCGGCATCTACTTCATCAGCTAAAGCTATACATTCTTTAGCAAAATCTATATGATTATAGACTGTATGTTCTATTTCAGACAATTGCCGCAACGACACAACAGCAAACATATTGGAAGGGATGAGAAACCAAATTGAGTAGCATCATCCGAAGGGCGAAACGAAGAAACGATCAGTCCAACTGGCTTAACTGGTGCACCCCAACCATTATTGATTTGCGAGTCTGTAGGACGATCACAATCGCGCGAGAAACTATAAGTGCCGATTCCTTGTTTACGCTGCTGTTCCTTAAAGTACGGACTACCAATTTCATAGCCTCGTGCCAATCTGCACTAAAGATAGACGTATCTTTAGTCAATGTCCAATACTGGTAAGCCAATCGAATGGGATAACATAGAGAATCGATCTCCCACTTACGTTCATGCAACTCTTTCACCATATGCTGTGTATGATCAGTTTCCCAATACTACCCAATGGACCATCATTGAAAGCATTAGCATAAGGGTCTATCAGTATACATTCTGTCTGCTTGTTAATAGTCCGGCTATCAAAACTGCAAATCCCTATCGTCTTTCATCAACGGCAAATAAGGCCACACCTGCGCGGAAGAATCACGCAACCACATAGCGTCAATGTCACCAGTTATGATAAACGTATCCGGACGGTCGTTTTTCATCTTATATCTGACAGTAGTATCAAGTGTATTGGGAAAACAATTTTCAAACATCCACCGCAGTTTTTCATCTTTTATCTTTGGCTTTACTTCTTTAATGATTACCTCTACAGCTCTTGATACAAAACGCCTTTGTCTATTGAAGGACGCAAGGAAACGAATTTCGTTTCTGATTCCCTGAAAGCGGCAAACGACAAAGATGGACGGACGGACATAGCAGCCAAAGCTAATCCTCCCATCTTCAGGAAATGCGCGTGACATATTCTTTTTCATAGATTATCTTTTTTAATAAGTGTGTTTACCAGGAAGCACAGTAATTTTCTTCTCTTTTTCACCATAAAGTACGAACAATTCAAAGCCAATATTCGTATCTACCGTAATGTGCGGTTCATCATTGACAGAACGGCGTGCTTCCGCCTTTAAACTGATAATACCTTCTGGTCCGAAAGGATAACGTTCTATTCCATTGGCCTCTGTCAGGTTCATGTCCCAAACAATTTGCTGTTTGGAGTAATCTCCCCGAATACCTATTATAAACTCTATCAGTTCGGCAATAGGTGGAAGTCCTGACCAACCGACAAATTCCTTTCTAGCCATAAATCCAGCTCTGCCTTCTCCGGAGAATAGTATTCCCAAAATGTACCCGTATTCTTATATACCTCAAGTACTTCATTATAATGGTTCAAAGCTATTTCACGGGCTAACTTACGATAACCTTTCTTCACAAGACCTTGTATCACCATGTAGTTGGTACCCGGCCAGATGCCACCTTGCCAATAGCGACCGTTTTCCTTATACTTAGGATGGTCTGCCGACAAAGAAGGAACACGGAACTTGCGGTTAAAGTTTCCGAATTATCCAATTCTTTTACCATACGGTTTAGTTGTATTGTATCTAACACATTGGTAAATAGCGCCCAATAAGCACCTATACCTTTGGTTTTGCAAAGAGTGCCATCAGCATATTGGTCATACAAAAATCCAGTCTTTTCATCCCAAAGATTATCATGAATATACTTTCCCAGCATCTTAGCTTCGTCTTCAAATTCTTCTATCTCTTGCCAGCGTTCTAAATAAAATCCCATTTCAAGTAATAAATTTGCAATGAACAATTGCTGAAGATTAGTATCTAACCAAACCATATGTCCATGACTATAAATAGGGCTATATCCGTTCGGAACCCGCGGCATATATCCATACCTGTCCCCCATCCACTCGACCAATAAGTACCATTCACGCCATGTACTGGTTAAGTCTCAGCCACTTATAATATGAACAAAGTACGGGGAAAAAACTTTATGCAGACGCTCCATATCTCCAACTGATGGTAATAAACCATTTCACACCAAGGCATCAAATTAGGTCCAGTGCTTACCGGATCATATTCGTTCGAAACAATCCGCTCCAGTCTGCTTAATTTCTCGGCAGATAAAACCGGTCAGGATGTTGTTTGGCAATAAAAAGTTATCGTAACGTTGCGCTGAAAAGGGAAAAAACGTGTACCATACCGTGCAAACATCAGTATGAAAGAAGAATCCCACATGAAGATATTACCATTGTAAGCAGTATCCAAATAACTTGATACAAAACCCGAACCGGACTGTGGCTTACGAATATTTCCGACTGCTATTTCCCATGCCCTCCAATACATTTCCATTTCTTTTCCATGCCCATCCCAAATCGGACTGGGAAGTATCTGCCGAGCTTCTTCAAAACTCTTCGGTTCGATAACCTCGGGTTTGGCCACACGATACTCGTTCTCGGTAACCAAAGGTTCTTTTACATATGTATTCTTATAGGGCAAATGATAAATTTCATCATTACCACAATTTTGAGCTTTCAATAAAGGAGTTACAGAAAAGGAAAGTAAACATGTAAACAAGATATGTTTCAGCATAGGAAATAATATTTTAGTTATAGATTAAGCAGTTTCTTTATCTTATCAAAAATTGCGGTATTCTCATATATACCTGTAAACTCCTGTGCACCGGGCCCAAAAGCATATACAGGTACCATTACACCACTATGACCACCTGTAGAAATTTACAAACAATTTTACCCTCTTTCAAATCACCATCTACCAATGTAAGACCACCGGTTCATGATCGGCGGTAACCACTACCAGCGTTTCACCATCCTTAGCCGCCCATTCGTAAATGGCACCGATAGTACGGTCGAAATCATGTGTTTCCTGCATCAAGAGATTAATATCATTAAAATGTCCATAATCATCCAATTGCGAACCTTCAATCATCATGAAGAAACCATTATCATTTTGGCTTAAAAGTTCAATACCTTTTAACGACGCACGGGCAAGAAGGTCTCCACGTTCGTCAGGCAACGGAGCATCCACTGGATAAGGCACTGCAAATACCTTGCCACTCTTAATTTTTACCAGTTCATCCCAACTACGAGGCGTTTGAAAACCTTTGTCGCGCAACTCCTTGAACAGGTCACGTCCGTCCTCACGATTCTCAAAGAGTTTAGCACCACCGCCAAAGACATAGTCTACGTTACTGTTCACATAATCCGCCACAATTTCAGCCTCAGCATCACGATCTTTGTTATGGCAACAAAATCAGCTGGAGTGGCATCCCAAAGGCGACAAGTAACTGCAATACCCGCAGATTTACCTTTGCCTACAGCAAAGTCTACCAACGACTTCAAAGGACGGCCTTCCACATCTACGCCTACGCTATGATAATTTGTTTTCTGTCCAGTAGCAATGGCCGTCCCCCCTGCTCCAGAATCGGTAATCAGTTTATTTGCACAGTAGGTTTTCGAAAGCCCCACAGCCTGACAATTATCCAAAAAAGTTTACCACGATTAGCCGTCCAAGCAGAATATACGTGCATAAGACTCATACCATCACCAATCATCAAAACAACATTTTTAATCTTCTTCCCTTGTAACGGTGTTATTTTGTTAACTTCATAGGGATTCTCCAACACATAAGTCTGTTCTTTATCACGACGTTCTTGTGCAAATATATTAGCAGGGAATAATACTACTAACAATACTATAACACAGCACTTTCCTTATTTTTTTCATTATTATCTGGTTTTATCAGTTACATTTACAAATTATTTATTATTCATAGTACATAGGACAAGATATTCAGTTCTAAACCTAAAGATGAACCTCCTAAACCTTAAATTTATTATTTTCAACCTAAAGTTCAAAAAGTAGAAAACTACTCTACAGTAACCAGCACCGGAGCATGATCCGATAAAAACTCTGATCCTTCTGTCTCGGCAAGCACTCCGTATCTCAATACCTTAAGATCGTTGCGTACAAACACATAGTCTATCAATGGGCGTTTATCATAAGGTATCTTTCCAAAATCGTGAAAACTCCATGATGGCCCATAAACAATTGGAGACATAAGCCGTGTATCTTGCAGATGCTTTGGATTCTCGCATCGGTCATGTGCTTGATACATCCGAATTCTGGCTCTGCATTAAAATCACCTGTTACAATTACTGGTAATCCGTCACTCAATTCGTTCACTCTGTCCAATATAAGGCTCACTCCTTCACGACGAGCCACAACTCCTATATGGTCTAGATGTGTATTCAATGCAAGTATTCCTTTCCTGAAATCTTGTCTTTCAATTTACCCCATGAAGCAATGCGTTCACAAGCACCATCCCACCCTCTAGAACCAGCAATTTCAGGTGTTTCACTCAACCAAAAATATCCAGAAGCAAGTAACTCAAAGCGCTCTTTTTTGTACCAAAGAGCACTATATTCGCCTTTTACCTTTCCATCTTCACGCCCGACACCAATCACACCATATTCTGGTAAACGCTGCTTCAGGTCTTCTAACTGATTGTGAAGCACTTCCTGTGTACCCAATATATCAACATCATAGAATCGGATAGCCGTTGCAGCACGGTCTTTTCGGTATTGCCAATTATTCATACCGTCTTCTGGATTGTCATAGCGGATATTATATGACATTACATTAACGCGCGCCTGTTCAGAAACTTGTTGTTTCACTTGCCCGCAGGATACTACCCCAAAAGATAGAAACAATAAAATGATTTTTTTCATAACAATATATTTAATTATTCCACATACAAAACAGAAGAAGGAATTGGTACCAACGTTTCAGCAGAAGGCAATTTCCAAGCCCAACTCAAATGTTCTCCTTCATAATCTTCAAAGTAATAGAGCTTATAGGAATGGAAACCTTTTTCTAAAGCTATGAATCCGGTAGCAGGAATTGCAGCATGTGAACCGTCATTGTTCACTACCAGTTCATTATCAATGTATAATACACTGCCATCATCTGAACTAGTTTGGAAAGTATATACTCCATTTTCAGGCACTTTTATCAGTCCGGAAAAAATGTAACCAAAATGGTCTGTCCTGCTTGCACCTTGTATAGAAGGTTTAGACAAAACTCCAGTCCTCAACAAAGGTGTTTTTTCTATGTCAGTTACTTTCTGGTAATTACCTTCAAAGTACTTATAGGTCACACCATTCTGTACAGGATGTACAGAAAGAGCATCCTTCAATTCCGCTTTGAGAGCTATAATAGACAAGACTCTACTTGGATGATAACCTTCCTTAAATCCTCTCGCTTTCACTTGAGTCGTCTTATTCAAACTGAAGGATGTTTATAAAGGAATGACTCCTCGGTCGGTTCGCTTCCGTCCAGTGTATACCTTATTTTCGCACCTTGAGTGGTTGTGGCCAGTTCTACAACTACACTTCCTTGGAATAAATTCAAATCCTTATCGACGTAAGGGATAGATACAACTTTATCTCGGGTATAGGAGTAAGGCGCAGTTTGTTCAGCAGTACCTCTGCTCTTATTTGGCTTGTCAGACAAGGTAAAACGCAACTCTCCTCCTCTCATCAGACAGTCATAGGTAATAAAGTTTGTATCTATCTGTTTCCCATTTAGTTCCACCTTTGTAATATAAATATTTTTCTGCGGATCATTGGCAAGTATCGTCAAAGTTCTTCCATTAGCCAAATGCACTACAACTTTCTCGAACAAGGGAGTAGTAAGAACATATTCGTTGCTACCAGGACAAACCGAATAAAGTCCCATACTTGAAAGAATATACCATGCCGACATCTGCCCGCAGTCTTCATTGCCAATAATACCTTCCGGAGTGGGATGATACATCTCGTTCAGCAAGCGTCGCGACATTTTCTGTGTTTTCCAAGGCTCACCCACATAATTGTACAAATAAGCGATGTGATGACTAGGCTCATTCCCGTGGACATACTGCCCTATTAAACCTGTGATATCTACAAGATTGCCATGTATCTCTGCATCCGTATTGAAAATATCATCAAGAGCAGCAACAAATTCTTCTTTACCGCCAAAAAGTTGTATCATCATTCACATCATGGGGTACAAAGAAGCGATATTGCCAAGCTGTAGCCTCTGTATAGGCACGTCCCACTGCAAGCGGATTAAAAGGTGATTCCCAATTGCCATCCATACGCTTTCCGCGAAAGAATCTCGTAGCACCATCAAACACATTGATGTAGTTTTGCGAACGTTCAATGTATTTTTTATAAATATCTTCTTTTCCCATTTCTTGGGCCATACGTGCAATACACCAGTCATCGTACGCATATTCAAGCAGACAAGATACAGATTCTCTTTTAATATTAGAAGGAATAAAACCATATTTACGTAAAAGTCCGAGCCTTTTTTGTTTTTATCGGAGGATATCATCATAGCCTCCAAAGCCTTCTCTGCGTCGAAGACTAATTCCCTTCAAATAGGCATCAGCTATAACTGATACTGAATGATAACCAATCATCGTGCCTGTTTCTCCAGCAGAAAGCGGCCAAATAGGAAGTTCCCCTGAAGCATCATAGATGTCGAGAAAGGAGTTTATCATGTGATTGACCAAGTCAGTATCTATCAACGTCATCAGCGGATTCCATGCACGGAAAGTATCCCAAAGGGAGAAAGTGGAGTATTGGATCCTTCCTATTGGCAACTTACCTATCTGCATGTCGTGGCGACGATATTCACCATTAACATCGTTCACGATATTGGGTACAACCATAGCGTGATACATAGCAGTATAAAAGTTCTCCTTGTCGGCTTCACTACCACCCTCCACAGTAATAGTAGATAGTTGTTGTTTCCAAGCACTTCGAGTAGCTGTATGTACTGCATCAAAATCGAAATCCTTCACTTCGGCCTCCATGTTTTGACGCGCGTTCTGCACACTCACCAATGACAATCCCACTTTAGCAATAATAGGCTCACCGTTCGTGTTATCAAATGTGAGGATAGCCTGTAAATCCGTACCGGTCAACTTGGTATTGATAGGCACTTTCTTCTTATTTTTCACAAACTCTACAGTCTGAAAGGATTTGGAAAAACGAGCTACGAAATAAATATATTGATTATCTGTCCATCCCCTGGTTCGGCGCATACCCGTAATTTCGTTGTCTGCAGTTTTCTCTAATTCAGCTTCATAAATATATTCATTATCAAGCGAATGTGCCATATCTACAATTACAGCAGCAAGATTTCCTGTAAGGTAAGTGTAACGATGCATACCTACATGAGGGGTCGCCGTCAATTCAGCCTTTATACCTTCATCTTTCAACAGCACCGAGTAATAGCCAGCCGATGCCCATTTCGTCTTGATGGGAAAAGTTTAGCAGGACTATAGAAGAACTCATTTGTAAAGCTTGGTTCTTGGGTGGTAG
>ENA-OQHP01000085-OQHP01000085.1-human-gut-metagenome-genome-assembly--contig:-NODE-85-length-29920-cov-2.106502_pt1 | contig 29920 bp, 35 predicted proteins | sample MGYA00242563_ERZ504717 | MGnify/ENA primary metagenome ERZ504717 (study PRJEB26092, sample SAMD00036212) | human gut metagenome | host: Homo sapiens | study: EMG produced TPA metagenomics assembly of... | reverse complement strand
CTTTTTCTTATCTTCTTCCGGTATGGGAAGGGTAGAAGTGTTGCGGATGGAAACATAAATCGGGTCACCAGCCAGATTGTTGGTCGGAAGTACTCCTAACTGGGTGGAGAAACGAGCGGCAACCTGTTCTTGTGTATCACTGCCGGGTTCTACCAATATTGTAAAGACTTTATCTGTACGGTCGGTAGTACCGGTAAATGCTTGCATCAACGCTTTTTCTTGTTTGTTCAGCTGGTCAATAACCAGTTGGAGAGAAGCTCCGTCCTTTGGCATGGTTTCTGCCTGTCCGCGCAGGATGGTGTTCTTGCTGTCGCGTATGTTATAGATTTCGCGGGCGGTCAGTTCTGCCATTTTTGCGCTGGAGCCAGCCATGAGGATGTCTTCTGTCATGTATTTGCGGGCATTCTCATGAGGCTGTGGCTTCTCTAACTTGTAGTCAGGAAGAGATTCTTTTTCGGTAGAGGTCGTATTGATGGCTTTTACAATCCCTTTGTCTGTCAGTTCTACATTGGATGCCATACTCTTATCTTTCAACTTCATGATGTAGGCTTTCGTAGAGTCGGGCACTCCTACAAGGCGGACTTGAATATCTTTGATTTCCCAATGGCTTTCGGGCTGTGAGCTGATATTGTTCAGACGCAGGTAGCGGCTGGCATAAAGGCTGAAGTCGCCCGGCTGGTAGTCTACCTTGGTGGCAATGATGTCAATGGCTACTTTGGTTTTGGGCAGGAAGTACACGATGCCTTCGCCTGCCTGTGGCACATAGCTTTCTTGGGAGTAAGCACTCAGAGAGGCCAGCAGTCCCAATGCAATGATTCCTTTTTTCATATTGTCTGTCATTTAGTTTCCATTAGTTGTTTCCATGCGGCCGGCAATGCGTCTGCAATGTCACCGGAGGTCATGCCGATTACTCCCTTTTGCTGACAGGCGATGTCACCAGCCAGACCGTGCACATAGACACCTAAGCGGCAGGCTTCTTCGTGTGTGTAGCCTTGTGAGAGCAGTGACAGGATGATACCGGTAAGAACGTCGCCGCTTCCGGCTGTGGCCATACCCGGATTACCTGTGGGGTTGAAGTAAGTCACTCCGTCGGGGGTAATGACAGCTGTCCATGCTCCTTTCAGTACGATGTAGCATTGCAGATGGGCTGCCAGTTCTTTCGTCTTTGACAAACGTTCGTAGCTGTTGCTGCAGCGTCCGATGATGCGTTCTAGTTCCTTGATATGTGGAGTAAGAATACTGTGGCGGGGAATACGGGTCAGGTAGTTACGGTAGCTGCTGAAGATGTTGAGCGCATCTGCATCTAAGACCAAAGGAATATAGCAGTTGCTTACCTGGTCGAACAGCGCCTGCACCGTGATTTCTTCCTGTCCTAATCCCGGCCCGATGGCTACGGCCTGGAAGTTGTCGAGGTCGGCAGCTTCGGCAAAGCAGCGGTCGTGTACGTCATCCTGTACCATGGCTTCGGGCACGTTGCTCTGTAGCAGGTCATGGTTGCATACAGGGTGTGTACGGTGAGTAGTCCGATGCCCGAACGCAGGCAGGCGCGTGAAGCTAACAGGGCAGCCCCTCCCATACCGTAGGAACCGGCTATCAGCAGGCCGTGGCCGAACATGCCTTTATGGGCAAATTTCTTTCTTGGCTTGATGAGCGCACGCATTTCGCTGGCTTCAGTGATGTAATAGTTCGTCTTGGCTGATTCGATGAATTCACGGCTTATACCGATGTCGAGCAATTTCCATTCGCCTACCACATCTGCGTTTTCGGCAAAGAGGAAAGAGAGTTTAGGCAATTGAATACTCAGGGTCAGGTCGGCCTTGATGATATTTTGTCGGATGTTATGGGTATTGTCTTCTCCCATCAGTCCGGAAGGAATGTCGATGGATACCACCTGGGCAGAAGAAGCATTGATGTATTGTACTACGGCTGCAAATCCTCCGCTCAGCGGTTTTTGAAGTCCGGAACCGAACAGACCGTCGATTACTACGTCGTGGCTGCCCAGATGAGGCGGGTCGAACTGGTTGCTGACTTCGGTGTAGTTGGCAAATCCGCTTTCTTTCAGGCGCTGGATGTTGGTGAGGCATTCTTCAGAAAGGGTACCTTTTACGTTGAACAAATAGACTTCTACCGGATAGTTTTTCAGGAAGAGGATGCGGGCTACAGCCAGTGCGTCGCCCCCATTGTTGCCCGGACCGGCAAATACGACAAGACGGTGTGACTTGTCATATCGCTCGCTGATAGCTTGTGCCAACAGACCGGCAGTTTTTTCCATGAGGTTGATTGACAATATAGATTCGTGGGCGATGGTATATGCATCTGCCTCTTTTTGTTGTGTACAACTTAAAATTTTCATTGTATATATAAAATAGCTATTTTGTCGGTAAAAGTACGAAAAAAGCCTCGAATGGGATATATATTCTATTGAAAATATCTTTAAATACTCAGGGGGAAGTGTGGAGGTTTTAGGGAAAATCCGTAAATTTGCACAATTTCTAAAACTAGATTATAACATGGATACGATTCAGATTAAAGACAAGCGTTTCAAAACGTTTATCCCAGAGGCGGATATCCTGAAGGAGGTGGCACGTGTGGCCAATGAAATCAATCATGACTTGGAGGGTGAAAATCCGTTGTTTTTGAGTGTGTTGAACGGCTCGTTCATGTTTACGGCCGATTTGATGAAACATCTGACGATTCCATGTGAGATTTCTTTTGTGAAGCTGGCTTCGTATGCGGGAACGGCTTCTACGGGAAAGGTGAAAGAACTGGTAGGACTGAATGAAGACATTTCAGGACGTACGGTGGTAATCGTGGAGGATATTGTGGACACGGGGCTGACCATGCAGCGTTTGCTGGAAACCCTGAAAGCACGCAATCCGAAAGAAATCCGTATTGCTACGCTGCTGGTGAAACCGGATAAGTTGCAGGTAGATTTGGATATAAACTATGTGGCGATGAATATTCCGAATGATTTTATCGTGGGCTACGGACTAGATTACGATGGCTTCGGACGGAACTATCGTGACATCTATACAGTGGTGGAATAATTTTTTTTATTTATTATAAGACAACATGTTGAATATTGTAATTTTTGGTGCTCCGGGTTCAGGTAAAGGAACTCAGAGTGCTCGTATTGTGGAAAATATGGCTTGAACCATATTTCTACGGGAGATGTATTGCGTGCAGAAATCAAGAACGGCACGGAACTGGGTAAAACAGCAAAAGGTTATATCGACAATGGTCAGTTGATTCCGGATGCGTTGATGATTGATATTCTGGCTAGCGTATTCGACAGCTTCAAGGATAGCAAAGGTGTGATTTTCGATGGATTCCCTCGTACAATCGCTCAGGCTGAGGCTTTGAAAGAAATGTTGAAGGTACGCGGACAGGAAGTTTCTATCATGCTTGACCTGGAAGTTCCTGAAGATGAACTGATGACTCGTCTGATTAAACGTGGACAGGAATCTGGTCGTGCTGACGACAATGAAGAAACTATCAAGAAGCGTCTGGTAGTATACCACTCTCAGACTGCTCCGTTGATTGACTGGTACAAGAACGACGGTAAATATTGCCACATTCAGGGATTGGGTACTATGGACGGTATCTTCGCTGATATTTGCGCGGCTATTGATAAACTTTAAATAATAAAAAACTGGCGGGCCGGTGACGGTCTGCCAGTTCTTAAACTTGAATTTATGGCTGAATCGAATTTTGTTGATTATGTAAAAATCTACTGCCGCTCCGGAAAGGGAGGCCGTGGCTCGGTGCACATGCGCCGTGAGAAGTATATGCCCAACGGAGGTCCGGACGGTGGCGACGGTGGTAGAGGAGGTCATGTGATTTTGCGGGGAAACCGCAATTACTGGACATTGCTGCACCTGAAGTACGATCGTCATGTGTTTGCGGAACACGGAGGTAACGGCTCGAAAAACAAGAGTTTCGGAAAGGACGGGGCAGATAAAGTCATTGAAGTGCCTTGTGGAACGGTAGTATATAATGCCGAAACAGGGGAATACGTGTGCGACGTAACGGAGCACGGACAGGAAGTCATCTTGCTGAAAGGCGGACGCGGAGGATTGGGAAACTGGCATTTCCGTACAGCAACCCGTCAGGCACCCCGTTTTGCCCAACCGGGTGAACCGATGCAGGAGATGACGGTGATTTTGGAATTGAAATTATTGGCGGATGTAGGTTTGGTAGGTTTTCCGAATGCCGGAAAATCTACTTTGCTTTCTTCGGTTTCTGCCGCACGTCCGAAAATTGCCAATTATCCTTTTACCACGCTGGAACCGAACCTGGGAATTGTGTCTTATCACGAAGGGAAGTCTTTCGTGATGGCGGATATTCCGGGTATCATTGAGGGAGCCAGTGAAGGAAAGGGGTTGGGACTGAGGTTTTTGCGTCATATTGAGCGCAACTCATTGCTGTTGTTTATGGTACCGGGTGATACGGATGACATACGCAAAGAGTATGAGATTCTGTTAAACGAACTGGCTACCTTTAATCCGGAGATGCTGGACAAGCAGCGTGTGTTGGCCATTACGAAATGTGACATGCTGGACGAGGAACTGATGCAGATGCTGGAACCTACATTACCTGAAGATATACCTCATGTTTTTATTTCTTCGGTATCAGGAATGGGCATTCAACAGTTGAAAGATTTGCTTTGGGCCGAACTGAATAAAGACAGTAACCAGTTGGAAGCAGTACGTCGGGAAGCTATCGTACATCGTCCGAAAGATATGACCAAGCTTCGTAAGGAGTTGGAAGATATGGGTGAAGACGAAGACTTTGACTATGAGTATGAAGACGTGGATGATGAAGATGACTTTGACTACGAGTACGAAGAGGAAGACTGGGAGGACGAACCACAAAGTAATGAATAATCTGACTGATGATAAAAGAATGTTGGTGTACGGCCCGAATAGTCTGCACACCGACATTTTTGTTTCTCTACGACACGTCACGGCGGTTGCAGTGAGGGGAATTATGCTTCGTTTAACTGCAACCATTATTGTGGTGATGTGCCCGATAAGGTAGAACGGAACCGGGAACTGCTATGCTCGTTGTTGCCTGTGCGTCCACGGATGATGGTTGTTCCTCATCAAACGCACGATACAGTGGTGAGAGTTGTGGATGAAGCTTTTTTACAACTCTCTTCAGAGGAACAATTGAATCAACTGGAAGGAGTGGATGCGATGGTTAGCGACATGAGGCAGGTCTGTCTTTGCATTTCTACTGCGGATTGTATCCCGGTGCTTTGCTATGATACCCGGCGGAAAGTAATTGCGGCGATACATGCCGGATGGCGGGGAACAGTGAAGCGCATCGTGGAAAAGACGTTGGACAAGATGGCGGCACTTTATGGCACGAAGGGAGAAGATGTGCAGGCTTATATTGGGCCGGGTATCTCTTTGAATGCTTTTGAAGTGGGAGATGAGGTGTATGAAGCCTTTGAAGCAGCAGGGTTTGATATGGCTTGCATCGCCCGCAGAGATGAAAAGTGGCACCTCGACCTTTGGGAAGCCAACCGGATACAGTTGCTGTCTAAAGGAGTAAGAAGGAGAATGTGGAAGTAACAGGGATTTGTACCTATCAAAATTATACGGATTTCTTCTCGGCACGTCGGCTGGGCATTCGTTCCGGACGTATTTTGTCGGGGATTATGCGGATGTAGAACCATTTAAGAAAATAGCGAAATGGATTTGAATATTGAAGTATCAGAGGAATTACGGCAGGCTTGGCCGCAGTTTCGTGGAGCCGCTGTATTTGCGACGGTAAAGAATTCTCCATATAGTGAAGAACTGTGGAAACGTATCGGTGAGTTTACGGAACTTTACCGTCAGAAATATACCATTGATTCTATCAAAGAGATGCCTGCCATTCAGGCTACTCGTCAGGCTTATAAGAAATGTGGGAAAGATCCCAGCCGTTACCGTCCTTCTTCAGAAGCTTTATGCCGCCGCTTGTTAAGAGGACTTTCTCTTTATCAGATAGATACGCTGGTCGATTTGATTAACTTGGCGTCCATCAATAGTGGACATTCCATCGGTGGCTTTGACCGGGATAAGATTCAAGGAGACAAGCTGGTATTAGGTATCGGAAAGGCGGGTGAGCCTTACGAAGGTATTGGGCGTGGAGAATTGAATATTGAGGGAATGCCGGTATACCGAGATGCCGTGGGAGGCGTAGGTACACCGACAAGTGATAATGAACGGACAAAGATTTCATCGGAAACTACTCATCTGTTAGCCATCATGAATGCGTACAGTGGTAGTGAAGGTCTGGAGGAAGACGTACACTATATGGTGAATCTGTTGAAGGAATTTGCGGATGCCCAGGATGTAGAACTTCTTTATTTTGAGTGAAATGAATCGCTTGATTGTAATACTTGGACTGTTGTTCCTTTGTATGGGAAATATGCAGGCTGATGAACCTGTGAAAACAGTATTTACACACATGGAGCGTAGCCATGTCAGGGTACATACACCGGGACTGTTTTCAAAAGGAAATAGCGTGGAGATACACTTAGAGTGTTTGGCCGATTCGCAGTTCTGTTTTCCACTTCCCGGAGGAAAAGTCATTTCTGCTTATGGAAGCCGTGGTGGACATTCGGGAGCAGATATAAAGACCAAGGCCAATGATTCCATTCTTTGTGTGTTCGACGGTGTGGTACGCATGGCCAAAAGTTACGGTGGATATGGAAAGGTGATTGTGGTGCGGCATTTTAATGGACTGGAAACTGTGTACAGTCATAATTCCAAAAACTTTGTTGCACCGGGTGATTCGGTCAAGGCGGGCCAGGTCATCGCATTGACCGGGCGTACCGGACGTGCTACGACAGAGCATCTGCATTTTGAACTCAGGGCCAACGGACAACATTTTAGTCCTGGATTATTATTTAATATGTCTACCCGTGTTCCATTGAAGCGTACGCTGGTATGTACGAAAGCAGGAAAACATGTGAAATTATCTCCTAAAAAATGAAAGAATATGGATATTGAAAAGATATTGACAGAAGGAATTGTGTTCAGAGGCGGGAAGTCTTCTGACGGAAAAAAGAAAGAAGAGAAAGTAAAGACCAAGGCTAAGAAGAAAACTTACATTACGGGTTTGCATGGTTCTGGCTCTGCCAAGATGAAAGCGGAATATCGCCGCCGGAGAGCCAATAGACACAAACAGGGATAAAAGTGAACAAAAAACTGTATTCAGTTGTTAATATATTTGTAAAACTAAAAAAAGAAGATTATGAGAAAATTATTTTTACTCGTAGTAATTGTAATGGCTGCCATCACTGCCAGTGCGCAGGAAGGTATTTATTTAGGTGGTGGTATCAGTTTGTGGAGAAATAATGATGTAGATAAGACTTCATTCTCTATCACACCGGATGTAGGTTATAACTTGAGTGAGAAATGGGCTGTAGGTGTGGAACTGGCTTATGCGCATAAAGGTTATGATGGTGAAGATGCAATAAGCACGAATGCATTTGCTTTGGCTCCGTATGCACGTTACTCTTTCTATGAAACAAGATTGTACGTTTGTTCTTGGATATGGGATTTGGATTCTCGACTTACAAGGAGAAACATGTGGATTCAGTAAATGGTTTTGAAATCGGAGTGAAACCGGGATTGGCAGTGAAATTGAATGATAATTTCAGCTTTATTACTAAAGTAGGTTTTGCGGGTTATCGTGACGACTATTATCGTGGAGAAGAAAATGGATTCGGCGTCGGCTTGGATGGCGAAAATATTTCCATTGGTATTGAGTACGAATCTAATAAGAACGATTGAATAATTAATAGATAGGGAGCAAAAAGAGGTGAAAACTTCTTTTTTGCTCCCTTTTTATTTGTTTCTCCGCTTTATCTTTTTAAATTTGTGTAATTCATCTATTATTTGAGCTTATGAAAAAGATTGCATGCATAGTGGCAGGTTTGTTCGTAGCTTTGACAATGGCCGCACAGACAAAAGTAACTTGGAGTATGGAACTTGGACTGGGTATGAGTACCTGGATGGGAAAGGATGCCGGAGACTCTTCTCCATTGTTTAACCAGAAGGTTGGAGTAGGAATTGATGTACCTTGAGTGGACTGGTATCATTCCAGACCGGATTATACTGGGCTTCGAAAGGAGCAAGCATAGACGTGGATTATGTAGGGCTAATACGAAGAATGTGGTGGATATGCACGTGAACCAGAACTATTTTGAGATGCCTTTGCTGGCTGCTTTTCATGTAGGTACAGCCGCTAATTTTGATATGGTGTTCACAGCAGGTCCTTATCTGGCGTATGGGGTAAACGGCAAGCGGAATATTGACATTGATGACTTGACTGTTTCTTATAATACCTTTGGGGAATCAAAGATTGAAGGAGAAATCGTCTCAGGGCTGCGTCGTTTTGATGCCGGTGTGATGGCTGGTGTGGCACTCGACTTTAAACGCTGGACGGTAGGACTTGACGGAGAATTTGGATGCTGCAAATTAGCCAGCAATTCAAAGACACGCAACTTGGCATTCTTCTTCACTGCTGGCTATAAATTCTAATTCTTAGAGATTTTATGTACGCTGGATGGCCTGTACCGTTTCTTTACGGGCAGGCTATGCAGCATTTTGAGAGCTGCCAAGTGGCGGTCGCGCCAGATTCGGTAGCTGAGCACGATTACAAGAAAAACAGTTCCTAACAGACATACCCAGCCGAACAACTCTTTCAGGCTGGTCAGCATGGTCTGGGTGTTTACTTCATTATAGAGTTGTATGACTGATACATCCGGCATCCACTCGTGCAGATTGTCCATGTCTCTACTTAATAACCCCCAGTTATCGCGTTGCAGGTGTTTCATCCAGCGGTTCAATATGGCTGCTCCCAGAGGGGTTGCAATGCTGGTACGAATGAAGCTGAGTACGCACAAAGACTGGAAGAAATGCTTGAAGGGTATATGCTTCGCTACATAAATGGTTAGCGAAATATAAAGCACTCCATGACCGATGCCTTTTAAAAAGTTGGGCAGATACAAACTTTCAATATTCAAATCGGGGTATATCAGAAAATACATGTAATACTGGTACATGACTATCAGTGTAAATCCGACAGAGATCAATAGTTTATATCCTTTTTTTAATACTGCTTGCCGGAAGAATACGATACCTGCTCCAGCCAGGATTCCTGCAAATACACACCAGTCAATGAATGGCATTAGCGTATCGTACTGTAAGATGGAGGTCATGAATGCATTCTGCAGTACGGAGGAGGTGGTGAGAAACAGACAGAGCATCAAGAACAGGAACAACACTACGGGGAATTTCTTGTAGCGGAATACCTGCGGGTCTATATACGGATGCCGTATGGAAGTCATCCGGTTGATGTTTATCAACAAGGACACTACGGCTATTACAATGCAGGAGCGAATCTGCACGCTGTCCAGCCAGTCGTAAAAGTCTCCATAGATACAGATAAAAACAATCGCGAACAGCATGGCTGTCCATAAGAGGAGGCCTATCCAGTCTATGCCATATAAGGGAATCTTTTTACCTAGGCGGATAGTCTGTGTCAGGCACATGACACAAATCCATACCACCATCAGCATGCCGATGACAAACCAGTGCATGTATTGCCGGTTGGCCCAGTCGTTGATGTGCATGGTGACCAGTCCGGACAACTGTATACTTCAAGCACGATGATATAGATAACGGGATAGAAAACCGAGAAATTCCGGAAGGTGTAATGCTCAGGCGGGTATTGGAGAAACACTCGAAGGTGCCCCACATGCGGAAGAATCCCGATACGAAGCATACACAAATCATGAGAAAGATGTTTTCTGTATGCATGGTAATCAGGTTGCAGAGAATGAGTACCGGGCATACCGTCATGAAAATGGACCGGGTGGTAAACCGGGATTTCAGACGGAACAGTATCGGAAATATAACGGTCATACCGATGAAAGAGGCATAGGCTGCCATGGTTACATCTTCCTGGATACATCCTAATGCACTCGACATCTGGGTAGCAGCTGGCAGGAAAACTCCTCCGTTAAACTGAAAGACCATGGCAAAGAAGAGCGACAGGACGATGCAGACCGGAGTGGGCAGGAATTCTTTGAAGTAAGGAATCTGAGGACGTGGTTCAGCCATTTTCGTGTTTACTGTTTAACGTAACATTCTACATTCATTCCGGCTCTCAAGCGTTGCAAATCTTCCGGGCGGTTGTTTTCCGTAAACTCGATACGGACTGGGATGCGCTGTTTTACCTTTACGAAGTTGCCCGCCGAGTTATTTTGTGGAATAAGTGAATAGAAGCTCCGGTAGCATCCGAAATAGAAGCGATACGCCCTTTAAATTTTACATCAGGAATAGCATCTACTCTTACTTCCACCAGCTGATTTCTCTTCATGTCGGTAGTCTGAGTTTCCTTGTAGTTGGCTATGACCCATTTCTCCGTACCATCTACCAAAGTCACCAAGGCTTGTCCAGGCTGAACTAACTCTCCTTCATGAATGTTTTTTCGTCCGGTCACTCCGTCTGTAGTAGCCAGAATCACTGTATAAGAGAGGTTCAGTTTGGCCAGGTTGAGTGCAGCCTCTGCCAGTTTAATAGCCGATTCATTCTGTTCCAATCGCTGGGTTTGCTCCTGCTTCTGGAGTAAGTCGATTGTTTCTGGCGTAACAGCTGTTCATAGCGTGCTGTGTAGTTCGTAATCCGTTTTTACCCGGTCGAATTGTTGAGGAGTAACGGCTTCTTCTTTCAGCAATTCTGATAGCGTTTGTAATCCGTCTGTGCATTTTGCAGGCGAATACGCTGCTCATCAATGGCTGCATCCGTTACGAGGATGTTGTTCTGTGTGGTGTTGATAGTGGTATGCATGGCACTCTTTCCGGCCAGTGCATTGCGATAGTCGGCTTCGGCCTGTGCCACTTTCAGACGGTATTCCGTATCTTCTATGATGGCCAGGGTATCTCCTTTTTTACAGTCTGGTATTCCTCAAAACAGATTTCTTGATGAAGCCCTGTACCCGTGTGCTGACAGGAGTCAGGTGTTGCTTCACCTGAGCATTGTCTGTATATTCCACACTACCTAAATGGATAAATTTGCCGCAAACCCAGCTGATACCGGCTACGAGGACCAGCAGTATAAAGAAATTAGAAATAGCTCTTTTTTGTTTCGCATCATATATTTTTTCGTTTTTGTGTAAATATGAAATTCATTAAAGTGTTCCCGTAATTTTTTTCAGCAGGTAATATTGATACAATATACCTATCTGATAGTTGGCCAGCTGCAATTCCATGTCCAGCTGCATGTTGCTGGCATCCAGCATATCGGTAATCAGTGACAGACCGTTCAGGTAACGTTGCCGCACGATGCGGAAGTTTTCATGTGCCAGCTGTACGCTTTTTGCTGAGTCTGCAGTCTTACGTACGCTTCATTCAGGTTCACGTATGCTTCGTGCACTTTATTTTCTATTTCTTCTTTGACCAGCTGGTAGTTTTTTTCTGCTTTTGAGGTAGCTATCCGTGCCTGTTTCAGTTTCTTCTTGCTCTTAAACAACGCATCCAGATTGTACGAGATACCTACTCCGGCAAACCAGTAGTTGAAGTTGTTGTTCAATGGCGGGACTTCTACTAGAATCGGTCCGTTAAATTCATTGGTAGCTGTCAGACTGATGTGAGGTCTGCGTTCCGAACGAATCAAGTTCTGCTGGTTGTGGGTCAGCTTGATTTCCGTGTGTGCCTGCTGGAGTTCAGGAGATTCCTGAGAAGCTTCCATCCAGGTCGTTTCCTGTTGTTTGTCCACATTGATACGGAACAGTGCTGTGGAGTCGGGTACAATATGTACCGAAGGGTCCAGTCCGATAGTAGTCGTCAGCTTGTGGTTCAAGACATTGAGCCTGTTGATAGTAGAAGTCAGGCCTAATTGCAGATTCTGTAACTGTAGTTCATAACGGGTAATGTCACTCTTCAGTGCCGTACCCTGTTGATAGGCAGCCCGCATATCCTTTACCAATAGATGTGTCTGCTCAATGTTCTTTTCGTAGACCGTCTGTTGATTTCTCAGTTGGAACAAATCCAGATAATATCCCAACAGCATGAAGCGCAAATCCTGCTGGTTGTTTTGATAAGTCTGTTGTGCTAGTTGCTGTTGCAGTTTCGCTTTCTGGATGTTGGCATTGATACTTCCTCCGGCGTAGATAGTCTGTGAGGCCTTGAGTACAAAAGAATTACCGAAATGCGGCATGTCAGCATGTATGCCGTTACTGAAATCCCGGTCTGTCATGCAACCGTCACCAATATAGTTGAGGTCCACCTGTGCCCGGATGGAGGGAAGTTTGGCATTTTTAGCCACTTCTACCGCCTGTGTCGTTTCGTCAATGGCCAGTGAATGAAGCTGGATGCTTTTGCTGTTCTGGTCTGCCAGTTGAAACAATTCATCGATAGAAAGAACCCGTTCTTGTGCGGCGGCCGTGTAAATAAAAAAGGAAAGAACTCCAATAGTTGAAACTAATCTTTTACCCATTATTCTTTTTGTGTTGAAAATACCTTTAGCCATTTTATTTGGCTGTGCAAAATTAAGCCATTATTTTTAGGCTGAATTTGCGGTTTATGCAAAAAGATTACCATTTTAAGCCATCCTCAGAGAATGAATCAGGAACAGGAAAGCTATATCTCGCTGATAAAGCAGACGAGTAAGGAGACCATCCGCATCAAGAAAACCGGATGGGAAGAAATTAAACTGCCGGGCCATGCACATGAAAGTGCCAGATTATCTATACCCTTTCCGGCACGTTGCATGTACAGATAGGTTCCACAAGCTATTTTGTGCCAGAGAAGCACATCGCCTGGATACCCGGCTGTACGGAGCATGAATTATCCAGCAAGAATCGGCAGGTGTCACTGGTTATTTTCTATCTGTCGCTGGATGCGGATGACAAGGATACTGCCTTGAAGGAATTCTCCATTTATCACACCAACTCCTTTATTGCAGAGAACTTGAAATTTATTGCTTCCAAGGGGACGGAGATAGAACAGGCTGATTCTCCCGATTTGTATGCCTTTGCACTCAGCTTTTTCAAACTGCTGCCCTCCATCAGCCAGGATATGGGCTTTTTGTTGAAGATGCTGGCCATTCCCAATGATGCACGTTTGCATCCTATTCTGGCCTATCTGCAGGAGCATTTGCATGAGAATTTGAAGATGCCGCAACTGGCTGCCCATTTCGGATTCTCTGTGCGCAACCTGAGCCGTTTGTTCAATGAGTCGGGCATACGTTTCAGCTATTATGTGAACAATCTGAGAATCATGCGGGGCTATCGAGCTTTTTGCCGATGGGGGAAGGACCATGCAACAGATTGCATACGAAGTAGGTTTTGCCACTCCCAACCATTTCAATCGTGTGTTCCGCCAGATTACGGGCGTATCACCTAATGCTTTTGTAAAAAATGACTAAGTCCCTTTCTCTGCCTGAAACAGGACAAGAGAAAAGAACTCAGCGATGAGTATAAATCAAATCAGATTATACGTAAGTTTCCAGGAAAGAGACTTCTCCTTCCGGTACAACTTCCAGGTTCTGGGTAGTAGCCGGGAACAATACAGATTCACCTGCTTTTACGCTGATGCGGTTGCCTTCGTTGTCAGTAATGGTGCAGGCTCCCTTCATGCAGATGTAAATAACAAACGAATCCAGTTCGCTGTAGTCCATGTTCATGGTTTCTGTCAGGTTGTAAACAGAAGTGGTGAAGTACGGACAGCTTACCAGTTCCACCGGTTCGTCTTTACGCGGTTCATAGTGCGTACGATAATCATCAGATACAGTATAGTCGATGGCATCTTTTGAAAGTTCTGTATGCAGTTCACGCAAGTTACCGTTCTTGTCTCTGCGGTTGAAGTCATAAATACGGTACGTGATGTTGGAAGTCTGCTGTATTTCTGCCAGGAAACATCCGGCTCCGATGCTGTGGATACGTCCTGCCGGTAAAAAGAATACATCGCCCGGCTGTACGTCATATTTGTCGAGGGCATCACAAATTGTATTGTTTTCAATCATGTCGGCATATTCCTGCGGAGTAATCTGTTTTTCAGACCTGAATACAAGTGTGCCTGTCCGCCAGTATTGTCGATGATATACCACATTTCTGTTTTACCCATAGACTGGTGGCGCTTCATGGCCAGTTCATCGTCAGGGTGTACCTGAATAGACAAATCCTGCTTGGCGTCAATAAACTTGATAAGCAAAGGAATTTGCCTTGGAATCGCTTGTAGTTTTCTTCTCCCACCAGCTTTCCTTTATATTCTTCCATCAGCTGAGTCAGATTCTTGCCGGCATCTGCACCTTCTGCTACTACAGATTCGTCGCCCGGTACGTCTGAGATTTCCCAGCTTTCTCCACTTGTTCCTGCTGACAGTCTAATTGTTTGAAAGGAATAATACGTTCTCCTCCCCAAAGGGTCGATTTTAAAATAGGTTTGAATTTCAAAGGATACATAATCTTATTTATTTTTGGTCTGTACAAAAATAGGAAAAACACTTTAGAAAATTGGAAAATTGGGATAAAAAAGAATCTCCAGCCTCGTACAGATATATGTCTTGTACGAAACTGGAGATAAAATCAAACGTATTAGTGTATAAATCTTTGTTTAGAATTTATAGCCTGTCCATGCAAATGTATCAGTAGAAACACCGGTATTACCGTTTGCAACAGTTACATTTCCGGTACCATTTACATCGTTTGCAGTCGCCTGACTTAATTCCTTGCTGACACTGATAGTTGTAGTGGTATCAGCATTTCCTTTTCCGTCCTTCAGGTCTACTAAGTCTGTGACTAATCCAGATCCTTTAACCAATGCATTGACGATAGTTGCTTTGGCACCACGGCGAATCTTGATGGCATCCTGCATTTCAGCTTCTTTAGATAGATTTTCAATAGTCATGTTTTCAATTTTGAAATTAGATTGAGGAGTGTGGTCAGGACCTTTTCCGTCCAGATTACCGTCTGCTTCTACACCGCGTGGGTCTTCTTCTGTGCTGGTAAATCCTTCTTCCCATCTTCCATAGCAGTCAGACAAAGTACCGCAGTATCCTTGTGTGAAGTCGAACATGTCATCATCGCAGTTGACAGCCAATAATCCTTTTACATTGACAGAGCCTCCAAAGAATTCGATAGCATCGTCAGCACCATCTGCCACATAAATATTTTCAATTGTTGTTCCGTTTCCTACGGCATTTAATGTCAGTCCGTTATGCTCAATGTCGGCATTGGAACGGGCACCTGTGTAGAGCAGTTTCACATATTTCAGTACACCTGAATTGTCTGCATTGTCAGAACCACCGTATTTGTAGTTGTTGTCAATTTCTGTAGACCTTCACTGCCTGCTGATGCGCCAGAGATTATAGCTTTACCATTAATAATCAGTCCGCCCCAGTATCCGGCTGTAGCAGATTCAGTGTCTGCGGTAAATGTAATAGGTTTTTCAGCTGTACCCTCTGCATTGATTTTTCCCCCTCTGTCTACTAAGATATAGTTTCCAAATCCTTTTCTTGCCTTTAATGTAGTGCCGGCTGGAATGTTCAATACACCACCATCTTTCACAATGACAGCCCCTTCAATAATGTAAAGCTTGCTGGCATCTAATGTAACTTCAGTATCAATGCTGGTAGGTAAGTTTTCTTCTGAAATTACCACATCCGAACTAGGGAATTTATATCCTGTCCAAGTGAAAAGTGATTGGTCTGCTCCTGTGTTGCCAGCTTCTACCTTAATATTTTCGTAGTTTACATCGCCATTGTTAATTATTGTTCCACTAAATGCGGTGTTGACTTGATTTGTTACACTCATGCTAGTGTTTGTTGTAGCAGCTCCTTTAGAGTCTGTTACGTCAATAAAGTCTTTGATTTTTCCATTTCCAAGAACCAGTGCATTCTCAATATGTGCAGTAGCACCTCTACGTACTTTAATGGCATCATCCATTTCTTGTCCGGTCGCATAAGTTGCAATGGTCATGTTCTTGATGGTAAAATCAGATTGTCCTGGTGATCCGGACCTTTCCCGTCAAGGTTTCCGTCAGCTTCTACCCCACGTGGTCTTCTTCTGTGCTGGTAAATCCTTCTTCCCATACTCCGTAGCAGTTACTCAAAGTACCTTTATAACCTTGTGTAAAGTCGAACATATCATCATCGCAGTTTACAGCAAGAATATTTTCTACATTTACTGTACCTCCAAAAAATTCAATGGCATCATCTGCGCCTTCTGCGATGTAAATATTTTTAATGGTAGTACCTTTTCCGACTCCATTCAATGTCAGACCATTATGTTCGATGTCTGCATTGGAACGAGCACCAGTGTACAGCAGTTGTACATATTCTAAAGTACCACTATTATCGTTTTCATCTGTTCCACCATATTTCAGGTTGTTGTCTACTTCTGTCGAACCTGTTTCTCCATTGGCTGCTCCTGAAATAGGTGCTTTACCATTGATTATCAGACCGCCCCAATATCCTGTAGTTGCGTTTTCTTCGTTGTCAGCCGTAAAGATAATAGGCTTGTCCGCAGTTCCTTTTGCATTGATTTTACCACCTTGTGCTACGATGATATAGTTCCCAAATCCTTTTGCAGCCTTGATTTTTGTTCCTGCAGGAATTTCTAATGTTGCTCCGTCAGCAACAGTCAGAGTACCATTCAGGATATATTCATTATTGGCATCCAATGTCATGATACCTTCAACTGTTCCATTTAGTTCAATCTTTTCACCACCTGTGCCTGGCCTGGTACATCTTCTTCGTTACTACAAGAAGTGAAACTAACACTGCTTACCATGGCAGCAAAGGCCATTGCTGTTAAAAATACCTTTTCATAATTAATGATTGATTAAAAAATTGATCGTCTTTTTTATGGTTTATGTAATGTTTTTGTTAGAAATTACAAGATACTCCGATACTGAAGTCTATTCCTTTTTTATATTTGCTCAACACCACTTCCTTTCCGTCTGCATTACCTTTTCGAGTTAGCTGGTGTGCGGAGTTCAATAGGTTACGTGCTTTCAGGCTTATTGTAATATATTTGTTCAACTGTGCAGAAGATATGAAGTCCAAAGTTGGGATTCCGTTTTCAACAATGTCTTGATATCCTTCGGTTCCGATGGTATGGATACGGTCACTGAAATAATTTGCTACCAGTGTGTTGGTAAAGCTTTTTTGTCCTTTTTATATAAGTAGCTTAAATCGGCATTTACAATCCATGGTGCGGCACCTTCCAGTTGTGAGCCGTTGGAGTCAGTTGCCAAAGGAACTTTTGCGTATGTATATGTGTAGGCTCCATTGATACCCAGACTGAGTTTGCTTACACCATTATCCTGAAGTGTGCGGTTGAACAGGTCTTTTTTGAATTCCATTTCTACACCGGCTACAGTCGCATGGTCAGCAATGTTCTCATAAGAGAGAAATCCTCCGGCACTGGCAATTTCAATTCTTGAGATTGGATTCTGAATATATTTATAGAATCCGGTGATGGAGAATAGTTCGCTTGGAGAAATATAGAAATCCCACTTTAAATCTACATTGTAATTATCTGAAGGTTTCAAGTTGGGGTTACCCTGGCTATTGAAACTTACATTAATGTAGCGGAACGGAGATATTTCCTTAGCTTGTGGGAGAGTGTAAGTCTTGCTGGCTGCCAGACGGAGCGCATGTTTGTCATTGAAATTGTAGCGCAGATTGAGGCTGGGTAAGAAATAAGATTTGTCAATTTCATTTTCTCCTTTTGTTCCTCCCCGGTTTACATTGTAATCCACATTTATGTGAACATCATCGTATTTTAATCCGACATTGGCAATGAAGTGTGAGGAAAGCTGATATGTGGCTTCTGCATACGCTGAATGAATGTTTTTCTGTACACCATATTCGTCCACATTACGGTCGAGTTTGAACAAACCATTTTTCAGATTTTCCTGGTTGTAGTAATCGGCAAGAGCAATGTGTTCAATATCGAATACAGATTGTTTGATGACGGACATATCGTATTCTGTCGCTTCGAAATTGTCATCTACAATGCGCCCCATGTAACCTAACTGTATGTTGGACAAGTCACCGTAACCATCATAAATTTTATAGGTCAGTCCGGCACGGATATTCAGGTCTTTTTCATCCAGTTCAGAGAAATATCGTTGCTGTACTCCTGTTCCTTTCATGGGAACATAGCCTTTGCTTGTCTTTACCAGATTATTGATTCTTCTGTCCGGCTCATTGCTTGGATGGTATTATAGGAGAGTCCGGCATCCAGTTTGAAATTCTTGCCCAAATCCCATTGTGTGTTAAGCTGATTTACAAATAACAAGTTGTCATTTGTCTGTTGGCGGCGCATGAACCCTTCATACGTATCAGAGGACTGATAGTCAGCATCCATACCGAGGTAATCGCCTACAGATGCTTTTGAAGCATGTACCATCATAAAGTTATAGGCCAGCTGATGTTTCTGGTTGTGAGTATAGTTCAGATTGGCCATAGCTATCTGGCTGGTCTCGATGTTGGAGATTTCGCCCGTCATATCTTGTGATAGGTCGCCTGTAGTGACGGTGTTTCTCACTTCTTCTTCGTAGAATGAATAGTTTCGGTTATGACTGGCTACTACAAAGAATGAGAATGGATTCTCATTGAGGTAAAAACGTTTTCCGCCTGAAATGCTATAGCTTTGGTTGACGGCTGCATTCTTCAACGAAGGGTCAATTGCATTTTTAAAACAATAGTTTTGTAAATCTTCCCTGGGTTGCGTAGTATTAGCAAAGCCAAACAGATTGATTCCGCTGGCTTGTTGTAAATCGGCTGATATAGTTTGGGTATTGATACCTCCAGAAAGGCTGAAGTCCAAGCAGGCATCTCCTGTCAGCTCTTTGGAGGTAATATTGATATTCGCACCAGATGCATCGGCGGATGTGTTGCCATAAAACGCTTTGTTTACTTCGACGGATTGGATTATATCAGTCGAGAAAATGTCTAAAGCAATATTTTTGTATTCCGGATCTTCAGAAGGAATAGGGTAGCGGTTAAGGGTGGTGATATTATAGCGGTCGCCTAATCCGCGAACGAATACATTCTTTACGCCTTCTTGTTTGGAGATACCAGAAATTTTTGTGACAGCTCCTTGTGCATCACTTACCCCTTTCCTGGATAATTCTTTGGCGCCTACAGCTTGTACAGCTACTACTGATCGCTTTTGCTCCAGCAGTGTTACGCTTTCAGATTCGCGGTTAGCTTTGGCCACTACAATTACATCCGATAAAAGGTGGTCATCGGTAACCATCTCAAAATCGAGTGTTGTAATTTTATTGTTTTCAATTTTCACCTGTCTTTTGACAGCAGTTTTATAGCCTACGTATTTAATTTCAATGTCATAAATACCATCTTCCACTCCTGAAAGCTGGAATTTCCGTCTATATCAGTAACGGCTCCAATGCTACTTCCAACGATTTGTACGGTAGCTCCAATTAATGGTTCTTTTGATTTTTGATCTGTGATGCAGCCTTTGATGTTTACATTTACTTCTACTGCAAATGTGTTGGCAGTGAAGAATGAAATAAGGAGTGCTGCGCTAATCCATCTTCTTGCTTTGTTCATTGTCTCATTTGCTTTTTTCTGCTGCAAATTGACAACTTTACATTACACGGTTACAGCATTCTAGTTAAGTTGCATTTACGAAGGTGTTTCTTGGGTATTACAGCTATTTCTATCTTATTTCAATATGAAGCGAAATGTGTTTTTATTGCTAGATGTCTTACAATAGGAAAATCCTTCCCATTCAAACTCTTTCAGTTGTTCCGGATGTGTTATCCGGTTTTTCAGGATGAAACGGGTCATCTCGCCCCGGCACATCTTGGCATAGATAACTACCGTGGTAGGTTTCCTGTTTTTCAGGGTGTAGAACTCGGGCGTAACGACCTGTACTTCCCGACAGACTTTTTCCCAGTCGAACAAATCTTTCATTTCACCACTGGCCAGGTTGACAAGAATGCCTCCTTGCTGCCGGATAGCATCAATGAAATAGTCTGTCAGTAAAGGACGCCAGTATTCAAACATGGTTTTTCGCTCGTGTTCCGGTAAGCGTACACTGCCTTCCAAGCGGTAACTCTGAATACTGTCCAGCGGGCGGAGCAATCCGTATAAGAAAGAGGTAATCAACAAATGTTGCTGGGCATACCGGAAATCTTCTGCGGTAAAGTCTGCCGGATAGATGCGCTTGAACACGATGCCTGTGTAGGACAGAAGAGCCGGCAGGGCAGGAGTCTCCGGTGAAAGGAACTCGTGGTAGCGCAGATAGTTTTCGGCTGCTAACTTCGGATTCACTTTCAGCATCTGAGCCAGCTCTTCGGCGGTAAACTGAGTCATATACAAGGCGTTTTCGCGGGCCTCTTTCAAAAAATGAGGGGTAGTGGTTTCTGGATATGGAGTTTTGCTACGTGCGGTCATGGTCTTGGCACACGAGATAAATGTCATCATACGCGCTCTTGTTTTTCGTTAAAACTATTTACAAAGATAGACTCCTTGGCGGATTTTCCAGCGGTTTACGGTATATTTGTCAGGGTTTAACATTTTATAGAAAGGAAAGAACAATGAAAAATTTACGGATTTGGAGCCTTTTGTGTCTGATTTGGATGGGCGTACTGGCTGCTTCAGCACAAGACACCGGGAAAGAAAAAATCAGTTTGGGTGATGCCATGCCTGCCATTACCCTGAGTTCGGAGATATATGGTAAAGTGACACCTGCCGATTTGAAAGGAAAGGTAGTGCTGGTCAGTTTGTTTGCTACGTGGTGCGGTCCTTGTCAGATAGAACTGGCTGAGGTTCAGAAGACCTTGTGGCCGAAATACAAGGATAACAAGGATTTCAAGCTGTTAGTTATCGGTCGGGAGCATACGGATGCAGAGCTGAAAAAATACAATGAACGGAAGAAGTTCGGTTTCCCACTCTATCCGGACCCTAAACGGGAAGTCTTCTCTCTTTTTGCCGACCAGACAATTCCCAGAGCGTATCTGTTCGGGAAAGACGGTAAACTGATTCATGCTTCAATAGATTATACAAAATCTGAGTTTCAAGAACTTATGGCTGATATTGAAGCCGCTTTGAAATAAGAAAAAGGTATATGAAAAAAACGTCCTTGCGTTTTCCCTTAAACGCAAGGACGTTTTACTTCAAACGCACTTGCGTTTTAATCTAAACGTCAAAGCGTTTTGTTGCAAGCGCTTTGACGTTCTTATTTTCTACCTTTGGTATACCTTATTTATATTCCTGCCAGCTCTTAATCTGGATTTCATTCTGGTTCATGTGGCAGAATGCTTCGATGAACGCTTTGGCCAGACGGGCGTTGGTAATCAACGGAATGTTGTGGTCGATGGCACCACGACGGATGCGGTAACCGTTGGTCAGTTCCCGTTTGGTGTGGTTTTTCGGGATGTTGACAATCAAGTCGAACTTATGTTCCGCAATCATCTTCATCACATTGTTTTCTGCATTCGGACGTTCATCCGGCCAGAACACCGGAGTAGTGGTAATGCCGTGAGAGTTCAGGAAGGCAGCCGTACCAGCTGTAGCATAGATGTTGTATCCTTTCTGGTGAAGCATCTGGCTGGCATCCAGCAAATCGACTTTCGACTTGGTAGCACCGGAAGAGAACAGAACGGACTGTTTCGGAATCTTGTAGCCGGTTGCAATCAAGGCATTCAGCAATGCTTCATCGAAGTCGTCTCCCAAGCAACCTACTTCACCGGTAGATGACATGTCTACTCCCAGTACCGGGTCGGCATTCTGCAGACGGGCGAATGAGAACTGAGAAGCTTTTACCCCAATCCAGTCAATGTCGAACGCCAGCTTGTCAGGACGTACGTAAGGAGCATCCAGCATGATGCGGGTAGCCGTTTCGATAAAGTTGCGCTTCAATACTTTTGATACAAACGGGAAGCTACGTGAAGCACGCAGGTTACATTCGATTACCTTCACATCGTTGTTCTTAGCCAGGAACTGGATGTTGAACGGACCGGAGATATTGAGTTCTTTGGCAATCTTGCGGCTGATTTTCTTAATCTGGCGGGCAGTAGCAAAATAGATGTGCTGTGCCGGGAAGACAAGGGTCGCATCACCAGAGTGTACACCGGCAAATTCGATGTGTTCTGAAATAGCATATTCCACGATTTCACCGTTCTGTGCCACAGCATCGAATTCTATTTCCTTGGTTTCCTGCATGAATTGTGATACAACTACCGGATATTCTTTTGATACCTCGCTGGCCATTTGCAGGAAGCGTTCCAGTTCTTCCTGGTCGTAGCATACGTTCATGGCTGCACCACTCAGTACGTATGACGGACGAACCAGTACCGGATAACCCACTTTCTTGACAAAGTCTTTCACATCGTCTAGGCTGTCAGTTCCTGCCAAGCCGGCTGGTCGATGCCCAACTGGTCAAGCATAGCCGAGAACTTGTTGCGGTTTTCAGCACGGTCAATAGAAATCGGGGAAGTTCCGAGTACCGGCACAGCCTGACGGTAAAGTTTCATGGCCAGGTTGTTCGGAATCTGACCACCTACAGAAACGATGACGCCGCGCGGCTGTTCCAAATCAATCACGTCGAGTACGCGTTCGAATGACAATTCATCAAAGTACAGACGGTCGCACACGTCGTAGTCAGTAGAAACTGTTTCCGGGTTGTAGTTAATCATGATAGACTTGTAGCCTAACTTGCGGGCTGTCTGGATGGCATTAACTGAACACCAGTCAAATTCCACAGATGAACCGATGCGGTAAGCTCCTGAACCCAGCACGATGACTGACTTTTCATTCTTGTAATAATTCACATCGTATCCTTCTACGGCATACGTCATGTACAAGTAGTTGGTCAGTTCCGGATGTTCGGAAGCTACGGTATTGATGCGTTTTACAGCCGGAAGGATACCTAATTTCTTACGGTAAGAACGAACGGCCAGATTTTCCTTTTCCATGTTACCCTGCTGAGCTTCAGTACGAAGCGGGCAATCTGGAAGTCAGAGAATCCCATCACTTTTGCTTCACGAAGTACCTCTGCCGGAAGTTCTTCAAGCGAGTTGTAGGTTGACAGTTTATGCTTGTAGTCTACGATATTTTTCAGTTTGCCGATAAACCACGGGTCAATCTTGGTCAGTTCATAGATGCGTTCGATAGAGTAACCTTCTTCCAATGCCTGTGCAATGGCAAAGATACGCAAGTCAGTCGGGTTGGCCAGTTCATCATCCAGGTTGGTGAAGCGGGTGTGGTCATTGCCCACAAATCCGTGCATGCCCTGTCCAATCATACGCAGACCTTTCTGGATGATTTCTTCAAACGTACGTCCGATAGACATGATTTCACCCACAGACTTCATGCTTGAACCGATGCGGTGAGAAACTCCGGCAAACTTGTTGAGGTCCCAACGCGGAATCTTGCAAATCAGGTAATCTAGTTGCGGAGCTACGTAAGCAGAGTTCGGTGTACCCATTCTCCGATTTCATCCAAGGTATAGCCCAAGGCAATCTTGGCTGCAACGAAAGCCAACGGATAACCGGTTGCTTTGGAAGCCAGTGCAGAAGAACGGCTCAGGCGGGCATTTACTTCAATGATACGGTAGTCATTGGTTTCTGCATTGAACGCATACTGAATGTTACATTCACCCACAATGTTCAATGGCGGATACATTGTTTGGACAAATCCTGCAACATGGTTACCTGTTCTTCGCTTAGTGAGCAGGTAGGAGCCACTACGATAGATTCACCGGTATGAATACCCAGCGGGTCGAAGTTTTCCATGCTGGCCACGGTGAAACAGTGGTCGTTGGCATCGCGAATCACTTCGAATTCAATTTCTTTCCAGCCTTTCAGTGATTCTTCCACCAGAATCTGTGGAGAGAAGGTAAAGGCACTTTCAGCCAGTTCGATAAATTTTTCTTCATCGGGGCAGATACCACTTCCCAATCCTCCTAATGCGTAAGCCGAACGGATCATCACCGGATAGCCGATGGTACGTGCTGCTTCCAATGCGTCTTTCATGTTTTCTACCGCACGGCTGACCGGAGTTTTCAGAGATTTCTCGTTCAACTTCTTGACAAAGAGGTCGCGGTCTTCTGTATACATAATGGCGTCTACGGAAGTTCCTAACACTTCTACGCCGTATTCTTTCAATATACCTTTCTGGTAAAGTTCCGTACCGCAGTTCAGGGCCGTTTGTCCTCCAAAGGCCAGCAGAATGCCGTCCGGATGTTCTTTCTTAATAATCTCAGTTACAAAATAAGGTGTAACGGGCAGGAAATATACTTGGTCGGCAATTCCTTCCGAAGTCTGAATAGTAGCAATATTAGGGTTGATAAGTACCGAGCGGATGCCTTCTTCGCGTAAGGCTTTCAGTGCTTGTGAACCTGAGTAGTCGAATTCTCCGGCTTGTCCGATTTTCAGTGCGCCTGATCCGAGAACCAGGACTTTTTTGAGTTCTTTCTTCATGGTTATAGATAATTTGTTGTGGTATCGTTAAAGGTAGTCCCTGTCAGGCAGATGGTTTGTCTGCAGAGACCTCTTGCAAAGAAACGATTTATTTTGAAGAAAACAAAGGATTTATATATCTTTAGAGAAGATAGGATGCGGTTCGAAAGCTCTTTCACTCAAAAGCAAGCTTTTGGCTTGGAGCTTCGCTCACCTTTCGCTATCTTTGCTGCAATTTAAAAATGAACAATAGCTTATATTATGAAAAAGGAAAAGATTATCTTGACCGGTGACCGTCCGACCGGAAAATTACATATCGGCCACTATGTAGGTTCATTGCGCCGACGTGTGGAATTGCAGAATTCGGGTTTGTATGATAAGATATTTGTGTTCGAAGCTGACGGACAGGCTTTGACGGATAATATTGAAAACCCGGAAAAGGTGCGTCAGAACGTGATTGAAGTGGCTTTGGACTACTTGGCTGCCGGACTTGATCCTGCAAAGTCAACCATCTTTATTCAGTCGCAGATTCCGGAACTCTATGAATTGAGCTTCTATTTTATGGATTTGGTAACCGTATCGCGCTTGCAGCGTAATCCTACGGTGAAGACTGAAATCCAGATGCGTAACTTCGAAACAAGTATTCCGGTAGGTTTCTTTACCTATCCTATCAGCCAGGCTGCCGATATTGCAGCATTCAAGGCTACTACTGTTCCGGTGGGAGAAGACCAGGAACCGATGATTGAACAGACACGTGAGATTGTACGCCGTTTCAACCATATCTATGGCGAAACACTGGTAGAACCGGAAATCCTTCTTCCGGATAATGCGGCATGTCTGCGTTTGCCGGGTACGGACGGAAAGGCTAAGATGAGTAAGTCGCTGGGCAACTGTATCTATTTGTCTGATTCGGCAGATGAGGTATTGAAGAAGTGAAGAGCATGTACACTGACCCGACACATATCAAAGTAAGCGATCCGGGTAAACTGGAAGGTAACTGTGTGTTTACTTACCTGGATGCTTTCTGCCAGACAGAACATTTTGGACGCTATTTGCCGGAATATGCTAACCTGGACGAACTGAAAGCACATTACACTCGCGGTGGATTGGGTGATATGAAGGTGAAGAAGTTCCTGGGAGCTGTCATGGAAGAGGTGTTGGAACCGATCCGTACACGTCGTAAGGAATTTGAAAAAGACATTCCTGCCGTATATGATATGTTGAAGAAGGTTGTGAAGTGGCTCGTGAAGCTGCCGCTCAGACCATGGATGAAGTGCGCCGTGCCATGAAAATCAACTATTTTGAAGATGCAGCATTGATTGAAGAGCAGGCAAAGCGCTTCTCAGAACAATAAGAATATGGATATTGAAGAACTATACAGCCGGTTTACGGAGTGTAACGGACTGACGACCGACAGCCGTCATTGTCCGGAGGGTTCTATGTTTCTGGCCCTGAAAGGAGAAACATTTAATGGCAATGCGTTTGCTGCACAGTCGCTGGCACAGGGATGCCGTTATGCTGTGGTCGATGAACCACAGTATGCATCACCGGAGAATCCGCGTATTTTGCTGGTGGAAAATTGCCTTCAGACGTTGCAGCAGCTGGCTAATTATCATCGTCGTAAGTTAGGGACTCGCATGGTGGGAGTAACCGGTACCAACGGGAAAACCACTACGAAGGAACTGATTGCAGCCGTATTGAAAGAGAAATTCAATGTGCTCTATACACAGGGAAATTTCAATAACCATATTGGCGTGCCCTTGACCTTGTTGCGCCTGAAGCCGGAACATGAGGTGGCTGTCATTGAAATGGGAGCCAATCATCCGGGTGAAATCAAGACGCTGGTTCATATAGCTGAGCCCGATTGTGGTATTATTACCAATGTGGGAAAGGCGCATCTGGAAGGATTCGGCTCTTTTGAAGGAGTCATCCGTACCAAGGGAGAACTGTATGATTATCTTCGGGAAAAAGGAAATGCCACTATCTTCATTCAGAATGAGAATCCTCATTTGAATAAAATTGCAGAAGGACTGAATTGTATTCGTTACGGACAGACTTCAGGTTTGGATGTGAGTGGAGCAGTACTTTCTTGTTCTCCGTTCCTGCATTTGGACTGGACTGCTGGAGGTGCGTCACACGAGGTAAAGACACACCTGATAGGTGCCTATAATTTGGATAACGCACTGGCAGCGGTTGCTATTGGTCGTTATTTCGGCGTGGAAGATACACAAATCTGTCATGCACTTTCTTCTTATGTGCCTCAGAACAATCGTTCACAGCTGGTTCAGACGGAATCCAATACGCTGATTGTGGATGCGTATAATGCAAATCCTACCAGTATGATGGCGGCATTGGTAAATTTCCGCCAGATGGAAGCCGAGCATAAGGTGGCTATCCTGGGTGCTATGAAAGAACTGGGTGAAGGAAGTCGGGAAGAGCATCAGAAGTAGTGGAATTCCTAAACGAATGTCAGTTTGAACGCGTGATTTTAGTTGGGCCGGAGTTTGCCGGACTCTCTGCTTCGTTTGAACATTATGAGAATGTGAAGGAGGTAGAAGCTATGCTGGCTGCTCATCCTGTTCAGCATTGTTGCGTGTTGATAAAAGGTTCCAATAGTATGAAGTTAAGTGAACTTCCAGCTTGTCTGTAAGAAATATTATTTTTTGCGAACAGTCCGTATTGAAGTAGATGCTTTGAATACGGACTGTTTTTTTGTATACACATCATGGATATTTGTATCAAAATAGGTGACGATTCTGTCAAAAAAAGGTATAATTTGTCCATTCAGTTTTGCTTGCTCGTTTTTTATCCCTCCTTGACGAAATTTTCGTACTTCCTTTTATGTGAAAATTCTATTTTTGCAAAGGAAACTTAATGGATAAACTATGAAGCGATATTTATTTTATTAGAGTCTTGTTGGTTGGTGAATTTTAGCACAACAACTTGTAAAGGTGGGTGACGGATATAGTTCTACTTCCGTCAATACGACCGTATTCCGTAACAGTTCGCTGGTTACGGACGGGGAAGTGCAATACATATCTTATTATGATGCCGATGGATATTTAACTGTCGGTAAACGTACTTTGGGAACTACTGACTGGACGTTGCAGCGCAGTCAGTATAAGGGAAATGTAGCCGATGCACACAATGTCATCAGTATGATGGTAGATGGGGACGGTTATCTGCATCTTTCTTTTGACCATCACGGTAACAAATTAAATTATTGCAAGAGTACGGCACCCGGTGCTTTGACGTTAGGAGAAAAGAAGCGATGACCGGTAAGGATGAGGACGACGTGACGTATCCGGAGTTCTATCGGATGCCGGATGGTGATTTGCTGTTTGCATACCGTTCAGGAGCTTCAGGAAGAGGTAATCTGGTATTGAATCGTTATGATTTGAAAGCCGGAGATGGACACGTGTGCAGGATGTGCTGATTGACGGAGAAAATCAACGGAATGCTACTGGCAACTATATATGGATAAGGCTGGAGCGATTCATTTGTCATGGGTATGGCGTGAGACTGGATGGTAGAAACAAATCATGACCTTTGTTATGCATATTCTCCTGATGAGGGAAAGACGTGGTATAAATCGACAGGTGAAAATATATCTTGCCTATTTGTAAGGATAATGCAGAATATGCTTGTCACATTCCTCAAAATAGTGAATTGATAAACCAGACGAGTATGAGTACCGATGCCGAAGGACATCCTTACATTGTGACTTATTGGAGGGATGCAGACAGTGAGGTTCCTCAATATCGACTGGTGTGGAACGACGGGAAGGGATGGCAGAATCGTCAGATTATGAATCGTTCGCAAGGGTTCTCTCTAAAAGGTGGAGGTACAAAAATGATTCCGGTTTCACGACCACGTATTGCGGTAGATAAAGGTAAGGCTTATTTTGTGTTCCGTGATGCAGAACGAGGCAGTAGAGTATCTATGGCTATACAGACGATGTGAAGTCGGGTGAATGGCAGGTGAAAGACCTGACCGATTTTTCTGTAGATGCCTGGGAGCCCAGCTATGATACAGAATTGTGGAAAATACAGCAGAAACTGCATATATTTGTGCAGGAAACACATCAGGGAGACGGGGAAAAGTCAAGGCTTCTGAAGCCACTCCTGTGTATGTACTGGAAATAAATTAATCTCAAAATAAAACTATGAAACAGGTATTCAAATTAGTATTGGCCTGCGCTGTCGGAATATTGCCGATGTCGGTTGGGGCCAAAGATTCCGAAGCGACCGAGGTTCGGAAAATGATTGATAAGGTAAATCAGCATTGGCAGGCAGAAAATTCACCGGAAGTGCGTTCATTCTGGGATAATGCCGTATATCATACGGGTAATATGGAAGCCTATTTTTTGACCGGAAACGAGACTTATCGTGCTTATTCTGAAACGTGGGCAAACTACAACCAGTGGAAGGGGGCAAAGAGCAATAATCGTGCGGAATGGAAATATTCTTACGGAGAGTCGGATGAGTATGTACTTTTTGGCGACTATCAGATATGCTTCCAGACTTATACCGATTTGTACAATCTGGATTCGGATGATAAGAAAATCAGACGTGCGCGTGAGGTTATGGAATATCAGATGAGTACTTCGCAGAATGACTACTGGTGGTGGAGCGATGCGTTGTATATGGCGATGCCGGTAATGACAAAACTTTACAAGGTGACTCATAACACACTGTATCTGGATAAACTGTATGCTTATTTGCAGTACTCTGACAGCATCATGTTCGATAAGAAAGAGAATCTTTATTACCGTGATGCAAAATACATTTATCCGAAGCACAAGACGGTAAACGGTAAGAAGGATTTTTGGGCCAGAGGTGATGCCTGGGTATTGGCCGGACTGGCTAAAGTGTTGAAGGACTTGCCGGAAGAATATAAGCATCATCAGTTCTTTGTGGATAAGTTTCAGAAGATGGCAAAAGCTGTCGCAGCTATCCAGCAGCCTGAAGGTTACTGGACACGCAGCATGATGGATCCGGAATTTGCACCGGGACCGGAAACCAGTGGTACGGCACTGTTTACATACGGATTTTTATGGGGTATAAACAATGGGTATTTGGAAAAAGAGATATACATGCCGGTGGTGCAGAAGGCATGGAACTATTTGTCAAAGAAAGCGCTTCAGAAAGATGGAACGGTAGGTTATGTGCAGCCTATCGGTGAAAAAGCAATTCCGGGACAGGTGATTAACGCAAAGTCTACGGCTAATTTTGGCGTAGGAGCCTTTCTGTTGGCTGCCTGTGAGTATGTGCGTTATTTGGAAGCTCCTCAAACTGCGGATCGTGCGTACTGGTGCAAATTGGCTTATCAGATGGCTTATCCGGTATTGAGCAATATGGCAAAAGGAGAGTTGCAGAAGAATATGCAGCTGGAAGTTAGTCCCACATGGGATGGCCGTAACAAAAAGGTGGCTTATATGGAAACGTTCGGGCGTTTGATGGCAGGTATCGCTCCTTGG
>ENA-OQHP01000084-OQHP01000084.1-human-gut-metagenome-genome-assembly--contig:-NODE-84-length-30033-cov-2.887815_pt1 | contig 30033 bp, 43 predicted proteins | sample MGYA00242563_ERZ504717 | MGnify/ENA primary metagenome ERZ504717 (study PRJEB26092, sample SAMD00036212) | human gut metagenome | host: Homo sapiens | study: EMG produced TPA metagenomics assembly of... | reverse complement strand
AAAAAGTACAGAGAATATTTGCAAATACCAAAAAAGCCGTACCTTTGCATCCGCAATTCGGGGTGTAGCTCAGCCCGGGTTAGAGTACGCGTCTGGGGGCTCAAAAGATTTATTCTAAAGCATTCAAGGTAAAACAATGATATAGAAAGAGTTAAACAAAAAAGTTTAGCTCTTTTTCTTTTTTATCTACAACTATCCTAAAACTTTCATTACAATTAAATGCAAATAGATGCAAATCAACCATCAATATATTCATTTTTTAAAGACTTATTGTTATTGCCTAAAGATAGACCATAGTCCTATTTTAGACAACAAATTTCGACAACATTTATTCAATGTATCAGTAATGTCACCTCTTTCATTATTCATTCACTATTTTTTTAAACAACTTAATCTATAAACTTAGCTTTCCAACATCTTTTCTCTTCCAACAGGTGAACCCTGCTTTGCTTTTTCTATAATTTCGTCCATAAGTTGTTGTTCATTTAATAAATAAGATATATCTTTAGGTAATGAAAGAGCGCCAGAGCTTATTAAGGAATTGCGTCTCGCTGAGTCCGTATCATTAGAACTATCAGGTCTATTAAGTATAGTCGAGCTCTTTCTTATTTTATCTTCTTTTCTAGAATTATCATAAGAAGTCAGAATCCAATCTTTATCCCTAAAATTATCATCTTCATCATAAAAAACAAGCCCAGACCACCCCAACATCAGTATCATTTTTCCATAAACATTTCCCATTTATCCCTTAAACACCATATCATCTTTAACAAAATAGAAATTCCTATATAATAAAAAAATGCTACTTGATAATACATCAAAATAGCATTTATACTTTTCACAATATATCAATTCATTCCTTTTTTTCATCCGTTTCCGAATTTAAGCTGTTTAAAATTAGTCTTACAGACTCTGTTTTTAACTTCTCTACTTCGTCTTTAGAGGGCTGACTAATTATACGTACCGTACTGGCATCCCTCCATCTCGGATGTATAAACCATTCGCGCCTAGCATCTATAAATTCCTTAACAATTCTTCGCAAATCATCATCCAATAAAGAAAGAACCTTGCTGCGTATTCCATAGGGAATTCTATATCTATAAAAAGCTTCTGCAATCCCTCCTGTTATACAAGCCAGTGTATCACTGTCACCACCCAATGAAACAGCCAACCTTATAGCATCCTCAAAACTCCGACTCTCTAAAAAAGCAATAAGAGCTTCGGGAACTGTACCTTGACAGCTTTCATCAAATTTATAATCACAACGAATATCATCGCAACAGCGATTCAAATCATAGCCAAAATTATCTGTGATAAAACTGCGGATATATTCTTTTGATTTACCTTTTCTTGCCAAATAAATAGCCGATGCCGTAGCCTGAGCTCCTTTGATTCCTTCAGGGTGATTATGGGTAACCACAGCTGTCTCTTCCGCCACGTTTATTGTTTCTTCCAAAGAATCAAAATACCATCCCACAGGACTAACACGCATTGCCGAACCATTTCCCCAACTATTATAAGGCTTAGGATTCTTTTCATGCAGCCATTTGTCGAAACGAGCACCATATCCACCCATAGGAAAAGGATATTTAGAACCATAATACTGCATCACTCTCACCAAATCACCTCCATGAAGCAACCAATCAGCCACAGCTATCGTCATAATCGAATCATCAGTATAGAAAGATTCTTTACTGAACAAAGGAAAATCTTTCGTCTTTATATTATTAAACTCATATACAGAGCCTATAATATCACCTGCAAGTGAGCCTATCATATTAATAAAAAATCAATTCATAAACATTTTTACTCAAAAAACATAATATTCTACAATACAAATATGATAGATTTTTATATAAAACTGTCAAACATTGTTTTCCCACATTTTTCTTTCCAAAAAATCATTCTTCTCTTGTTCATCCGTTTTTCCTAAGCAATGTAACAAAATTATACCCAAAACAGGAGTGAACAGAATACTAAAAAAACCCAAGCCCCATTCTCTCTACCAAGCCGTACAGCCAACTTAGAAGCACATCCTATTAAAACAATATATACCACAAATATAGCTATACTATAAAGTGTTCCTAATAAACTCAAGATCTCCATAAATTCTACATTTAAAATTATCCCTCATCATTTTTTTCTGTAGAAAGTTCACCATTTTCTACAAATGTACCCAAAATTTCCCACTTATTCTGATATTCTATAATATCTTTCTTGAATATATCAATAGGACCACCATTAAATTCCTTTCTTCTCTCAACAACAATATGGCTAGGAACAATATAAAAATCAGGATGAACAGATAAATCACTAAACTTATTATTATAAATTACAAAAACATAATAATGATTATCCTTATCCACTGCATTCCCTACAGGAATAGCATTCCCCTTACGTACAGACTTCACATCAACAGAAATCCAACTTCCGTCATCCTTAGTAATCCTTATGTCAATACTCTTTTCATTACCCAAAGTCAAATATGCTTTTGCACCCAAACGATACAACATAGACAAAACCAAATGCTCACTCGCAATTCCAGTCTGATAACCACTACTCTTCTTTTCCATAATCAATATATTTGTATACTATTATTTACTAAAACCAGTATTAAACACGCTGTTTATCGCTGATTCATTCCATTAATATACAAATATATTTAATAAATTATTCCTATCAAAACATTTATTACATAATTTTTTCTAAGTAAAAGAAATAGGAAAAGGAAACACCAAGTTTTTTTCTAATGAACATTGATAGAAAATCTCACAAGCATTAAATTAAACTACTGAAAAGCCTGTTTAATTACGTTTTATTCCATTTCCTACAAAAAAGTGATTATTTACCTATCTTGCGTCTGTTTCTTTGTTAAAACTACATTTTAAACCCTTAAAGAACGATCAGCCATTCTATTCAATAACTCCCAACGATATGGAGAAACGTTTTCCACAGACTTTTTCATTTCCTCATAAAAAACACTCACCTTATTAGTCAATTCATCTATAATAGAAATAAAGTTTTCCTTATCCAGTAGTAATTTCTCTGCTTCTTTCATAACCTCCTTTATATCATATTTATTTTTACTATTGATTTTTCCTTGTGCAAATTCCCTATCCAAAACTTCATATAGATTAAATTGACCCATTACTAAAGCAACACAAGAACGCTGAAACTCTTTCTTGCCACCAAACCTGAGTAAATCAACTTCCGATACAAATCCTTTCTGTATAATCATGTAGCCATCATACCATTTTTGCAATACTCGCAAATAGAAAACAGGACTATACAAGTCAGCCCCTCTTACTACACCGCCAAAAATCGATGTAACTTTTTTGAAACGAAACTCATATCGCAGCACGTTTATTTTTTTTAAACATTCTAAATTCTCAACCTCCCTATTCTTTTTCATCTCCGTCTTTTTATCATAAAAGCAAAGCTGCGAATCATACTTGTCAAAATACAAAGTTTCTTGTTTTATATTAGAACGAAAATAACCATCGCTATGAAGCAGACAATCCCAATATACCCAAGGAACATTAACCATAGAAAAACAGATACCAATATCAATCCTATTGATTACAGCCTGTCGCATAGGAACATTCAACTCATTACTCAATTTATTTATCGATTTTCTGACATCCCATACAGACAAACACTCTGCATAATTATAACCCTTGAAATATTTAAGCAAACTACCTTGCACTATCAAAGTAGTATTTCGCACTTCAATCTTCATATTCTTCAAAAACCTACCACTCTATTTGAAGAAGTAGACTTTATCGATATCCTACACGGAATCTCTTCTAAAAAGCAAATTGCATTATCCAATTCACTTTCTTTTATTACAAATTTTATTGTATCATACATAAAAGTATCCTCTTCCTTTATTATTAATATAATAATATTATTTCACTTATTATTATAAACTCAATCCTGAGATTCCAAAAACTCATCAATAGTCCCTATACGATGGCGCAACATCCAATTTAGAATCTCAGAACGTCTAAAACGCAGGAAGGACCTTTTGTTCAGAGTGGATTTATAAAAAGGAATTTCGTGATTAGAAGTCTTTTTATAAATCGTGCTGCGAGAAAGACTTGTTATTTTACAGACTTCGTCTATACCAATAATATCAGACACTATCATGATGCTTTCTGAAACACCTGAATTTATTCTCATGCCTTTTTCCTTACTTGATTCTGCTGTAGAAACAGCTTTTTTCTTTTTATCATATCTTTTTTTTAAAATTATGATGCAAAGAAAGGGCACTACAATTAATTTTTCAAATTCATTTTGCGACACAAAGCAAAAACAAAATCGATATATACATCTGAATATCAAACATATATATCGTATTAAAAGCGCATTTAATTCAAGGAAGTTATTTTAAGACAGTATACGAGCTATTTCCCTCCGATAATCATCATAAGCCGTGGCTCTATGATGGCTGGCTATTTTCAAATCACCACCATCTTTATCCGCAAAAAACAAGTTAACCAATGAAGCAGAAAATTGTTTAGTCAACTCTTCGACAGCAACTCTCAATAGAGCCTTTGCACCTGTTCTAGAGGTATTCACTTTTATTTTATGCGTTACATCAGAAGCTTCAGATTTAAATATCTTAAAAAAATTACTGAATTCATCTTTGTTACAAAACAGAGATTTAGAACAAAGATATTCATAAACAAGTTTCAATTGCTCCTCCGAATAACAGGAATACATGGGAGAATTGCCGGTTCGTTTAAGACAATCCTTTAATAAACATGAGTAATTATGAAGATTTATATTTTCCAAATATAACAAATCAATCAATAGATGCGCGGCATAATTCCAATCCTGCTGAATACGTATTCCAATTCCACTCTCCTTTTCATATCCCAGCGAATTTATCTTATTACGGATATCGTCTAAAGTGACAGACAACTTGTTCAAGGCATAATAACCTCTTCTAAAAGCCTCTATATTATCACCCTCATTTATTATGCCGTATTTTTCATATTGATTTTCAATAAGTTCATTTATCCGAAAATATTCTTTTTCAAGCGAAGACTTATCATAGCCGACAACATTACGGATGTGTTTCTCCAATTCGGCAGCATCAATAATATCTTTAGTCATCATCAATTTCGCGATAAAATTTTCATATTTTTTCTTTCTCATAATTTTAATTCTTTATTATTATATAATGATTTCAATGTAACTTTCTCTATTTCAGCATCTCCAAAACTATCCAAATAAGTGTTTGTCGTGCTCAAGTCCTTATGACCCATCACCTGACCAATCATTTCACGGGGAACGCCACTGCTCTGTAAAGTCATTGCCATAGAGTGCCTGCTGACGTAACTTGTTAATTTCTCTTGAAAACACAATTCTTCTCCTATTTCTCTCAGTCTCTCATTATACCTGCCCAATCTGCTGCGAAGATGATTGTACAGCTTCTCACCGACATAATCCTTGGAAACAAAAGGCAACAAATAATCACTTACCAACAAGGTATTATCTCGAAACCACTGAAGCAGCAGGCACAATTCATTTGTCAAAGGGATTCTGATGAATCTCGCGTTTTTACTATGCTCCGTCTTATGACGCTTATAGACAAGGTATTTTCCTCCTCCTTCCGATTTTATATTATCACGCTTCAAATATGCCATATCAATGAAGCTCATTCCATAACAAAAATAGGAAAACAGGAAAAGCCGCCTTGCCACTTCTCTAGGCTTATTCGCAAACACAGTATTCATCAGCTTGTCCAAGTACTCCTGTGAAAGATACCTTTTACGGGTTTCTTCCTCCAAAGCAGAGATACAGAAACCGTCTTTCCCGAAAGGATAAGAATTACCTGAATATTCCTTTGTTTTGATGGCACGGTTCAATATAGCACTCAAGGTTTTCATATCATGTTTACGGGTATTACCGCTCCATCCTCTCTTCTCCATGAATTGATTATAGGAATTCACATACTTTATATCTATCTCCTGAAAACAGAGCACATGAAGTTTCTTATCAAACAGCTTCAGATTATAAAGGAGCCTCTCCCACACGTGTGCATTACCTATATGTCCTGTGGCTTTCATCTCCTCTATGCAGAGAACTGCAAAATCAAGAAACTTACCCTGCTTACTCTTATATAAAAAGCATCAGCAAACTGATTCAAAGTCCAGTCTATTTTATCATGCTCAAAATCAAGTTCAACATTCTGAACACGTGCCAATAATTGGACTAATCGCGCATTATACTCCTTGTAATTAGGACAGACACGCTTGTCACAACGGAAACGCTCACTTTTTTCGTCCCATTCTTCTTTCTTGCCATAAAGACCTAAAGAGATATACTTATGCTTCATGTTTTTTGTTATCCGCAACGAGACAGGATAACTTCCATTCTTTCTTTTATTTGCCGAATGAAGCAATAATTTGAATGTTGCCATATCAAACTAATTATAAATTAATAAATCAAGTGCAAAAATAAAAAGACCACAGTACAAACATCTTATAAATGATTCATAAAAAAAAAGTTAAAAAAAATAGCAACTCCACGAATTCCAAAAACTTCCATTTCTCTAACATATTCCTAAAACTTTAGAAATAACTTAATGCAAATAAAGGAAATCTAATACCATTACAGCCATCAACTATTCCACTGAGCAACAGAAACTTATAAATAAAGCCAATTAAAAAACGTTTTTTTTTGAGCAAAAAAGCGCCTGAAAATTTTGCAAATTCCCCGTAAATACGTACTTTTGCACCCGTTAAACAAAACAACGGGGTGTAGCTCAGCCCGGTTAGAGTACGCGTCTGGGGGGCGTGTGGTCGCTGGTTCGAATCCAGTCACCCCGACAAGCTGAGCATGAAGAGTTTAGTGAAAACTAACTCCTTCTTTTTATTATACTACCCAACATTGATCTTACCTTACCGAAACCAATATTCGGGGCCCAGCGGAAATTTCGCATCATCAGATAAATAAAAGGGGCAGTTCTTATGTGTCTCTCTCGTATTCGTTATACAGAAATAACATTAATGAAAATATAACAAATAAAGCTGTTAAAGAACTCATCAACCAAAACCTTTTTCATACCTTTGCTCTACAAATTTCATGAAGATGTCCGAACGCAAATAATACATATCGATATGGATGCATTCTACGCATCGGTAGAACAGCGTGACAACCCCGAATTATGTGGAAAACCGCTTGCTGTGGGACACGCTGAAGAACGAGGTGTGGTAGCTGCTGCCAGTTACGAAGCCCGTCGTTACGGAGTACATTCCGCCATGTCATCACAAAAAGCCAAAAGACTTTGCCCAGAACTGATTTTTGTTCCAGGGCGGATGAATGTATATAAAGCTGTATCCCGGCAGATACACGATATCTTTCATACCTATACAGATATCATAGAGCCTCTGTCACTAGACGAAGCCTTTCTGGATGTAACTGAAAATAAAGCAGGCTTTTCACTTGCTATAGATATAGCCAAAGATATAAAAAAGCGTATCCGCAAAGAATTGGGATTGATAGCTTCAGCCGGGGTCTCTTATAACAAATTTCTAGCCAAAATAGCATCGGATTACCGCAAACCCGACGGATTATGTACAATACATCCCGACCAAGCATTGGATTTCATCGCCCATCTTCCCATCGAATCTTTTTGGGGAGTAGGTCCGGTCACAGCCCAAAATGCACGCATTAGGTATTCATAATGGTACCCAATTACAAGCCTGCACTTTAGAAATGCTTACCCGACAGTTTGGCAAAGCAGGTAATCTATATTACGATTTTGCACGAGGCATAGACCTCCGTCCTGTAGAACCCATAAGAATCCGTAAGTCCGTAGGATGCGAACATACATTGGAAAAAGACATTTCTCTTCATTCTTCCGCCATCATTGAACTATATCATGTAGTCACCGAATTGCTAGAAAGACTGAAACGCACTAATTTCAGTGGTAATACACTTACTTTAAAAATAAAATTCCATGACTTTAACCAAATAACCCGCAGCATCACTCAAGACAGTGAACTGACAAGCATGGATAAAATTCTTCCTTTAGCAAAAAATTACTGAAAGAAATTGATTATGAAAGCCACCCCATCCGCCTTATCGGACTATCCGTATCTAATCCAAAAGAAGAAATAAAAAAACAATGGGAACAACTTTCATTGGAATTTAAAGAGTGGGATGATTAAGGTACTGGATAAATGAATCAATATAAGATTCCATTGTTTCAAACCCTTTCACTCCATTCTTTAATTCTAATCCATAATATATTCCCGCCAGCAAACCTGTCAATGCTCCTACCGCATCACTTGACTTACCTGAGTTTATAGCCGAAAATACGCACTCCTTATAACTATTTCCTGCCATAAACCAATTGACCACTGACTCCACCGTATCTACAACAAAGCTTCCATTACAAAGATTTTGCCTGTTAACCTCCACACCACATCTCTGCTCAGCCTGCTGTAATGCCTGTCCTTTATCTTCATACTCCAACAGGCAACGAATAAACTCAATAAAAAACCAAGTATACTTAAAGCTATAACGACTATTATGAGTAATCTTAATAAAAGGAAAAATCTCTTCTTTAGATAAAGGCGAAAAAGCCAAAACACAACATCCCATCAAACTACGGTTGCCGCTATTAGAATCCGAAGACACTCCCCTGAAATTTTTCATGATTGCTTTTTGGGTTACCTGATCAATATCAAACTCAATGTTTTCTCCTGTATACTTCTATTAAAATACCAATCTCTTAAATTCTGCTGATAAAGTTCCAAATTACAACGACTGTCCAAAGCACATAATAACATCGAAGTATTTCCTGAACATTTGTCTCCCCGAAGATAAGATTTTGTCCACATAGGTTTAAATGTCCCTTTTCCTTTTCCCCTGTAAGGCATTCCCAACCAATCTCCTAATATAAATCCCGTTAGTCCTGTTTTAATTCTTTTCATGGCATGTGTTTAATTACAAAGTACAAAAATAATAAAAAGAGAAACAAAACCTTGCCTTCCGCTGTTAAATTCATAATTAATGGGTATTGATAAGTATGTATGCTACAACTAATTTTGCCGCCAACAGAAAATGTATTACCGGGTAATAAAGAAAGGAGAACAAATGAAAAGAATCGTATTACTCCGCCATGGAGAAAGTACTTGGAACAAAGACAACCGTTTTACAGGATGGACAGATGTAGATTTAACCGAAAAAGGTATCGCTGATGCCAACCAAGCAGGTATACTCTTAAAAGAAAAAGGATTTCATTTTGATAAAGCTTACACTTCTTTTTTAAAGCGTGCGGTCAAAACATTAAACTGTGTCCTAGATAAAATGGATCAAGACTGGATACCTGTAGAGAAAAGTTGGCGCCTAAATGAGAAACATTATGGCGCATTGCAAGGATTAAACAAAAGCGAAACAGCTTCTAAATACGGAGAAGAACAAGTCTTGATATGGCGCCGTAGTTTTAACGTAGCCCCCAATGCCCTACCGGAAGATGATCCGCGCAATCCGAAAACAGATACCCGTTATAAAGAAGTTCCTGACAAAGATCTTCCACGTACCGAATCTCTGAAAGAAACAGTAGAACGTATATTACCTTATTGGAAATGCATCATCTTCCCCAATCTAGCTACAGCAAACGAACTGCTGGTAGTAGCTCACGGAAACAGCCTCAGAGGAATTATTAAATATTTGAAACATATACCGGATGAGGAAATTGTAGGTCTTAATCTACCTACTGCTGTTCCGTATGTATTCGAGTTTGATAATGACCTGAATTTGAAGAAAGACTACTTTTGGGAGATCCGGAAAAAATAAAAAAACTAATGGAAGCTGTAGCCGATCAAGGAAAAACCAACCCCGGTGGCAGGAAATAATTTTCCTGCGCTGTCCGAAACCTCCATCACAGAATGGAGAATACATCAAAATAGTGTTTTCAATAGTGCATTCAAACGCAATCATACGCTTTTATACTAGAAAGAAAACATTATGGATAAAAGATTATTAATCAATTAAAGAAAAAAGAGTATGAGTAAAATAACAAATTTATTGGGTGACCAAGCAGCATTTTATTTAGAGCACACCTGTAGAACTATAGATAAATCATTAATCCATATCCCTTCTTCAAGCACCATTGATGATACTTGGATATCATCAGACCGCAATATTCGTACCCTGAGCAGTATTCAAACCCTGTTAGGACACGGGCGACTTGCAAATACAGGGTATGTATCTATTCTTCCTGTAGACCAAGGCATAGAACATACAGCAGGAGCCTCATTTGCTCCCAATCCACTTTACTTTGATCCGGAAAATATTGTAAAACTCGCTATTGAGGGGGGCTGTAATGCCGTAGCCTCTACTTTCGGAGTATTAGGTTCCGTTGCCCGCAAATACGCCCACAAGATTCCTTTTATTGCCAAACTAAATCACAATGAATTATTGACTTATCCCAATTCTTACGACCAAGTGATGTTTGGTACTGTAAAAGAAGCCTGGAATATGGGGGCTGTAGCAGTAGGTGCCACTATCTATTTCGGTTCTGAACAGAGCCGCAGACAACTGGTTGAAATAGCGGAAGCTTTTGAATATGCCCACGAACTAGGCATGGCTACTATTTTATGGTGTTACTTACGTAACAATGCTTTTAAAAAAGACGGTGTAGATTATCATGCAGCAGCCGATTTGACCGGACAAGCCAATCATTTGGGAGTTACTATCAAGGCAGATATTGTAAAACAGAAATTACCGGTCAATAACGGTGGCTTTACAGCCATTAAATTCGGAAAGACAAATGATAAAGTTTATACCGAACTGACTTCAGAACATCCTATCGACCTCTGTCGCTATCAAGTAGCCAATGGATACATGGGACGTGTAGGATTAATCAACTCTGGAGGTGAATCTCATGGCAGTTCTGATCTAAAAGACGCAGTAATAACAGCAATCGTCAATAAACGTGCCGGAGGTATGGGCCTCATAAGTGGACGTAAAGCCTTTCAAAAACCAATGAAAGACGGAATTGAATTGCTAAATACCATTCAAGATGTTTATTTGGATTCAAGCATCACTATAGCTTAACTTTCATTATATGTCCGGGCCGGGAACAAAACAACCACCTTTCCATGTTCCCGGCTTTTTTATACTCTCCGGCCTCCTTTTTTAAGTAGCAACCTTCAAGTATTAAGATAATATTCCTACCTTTGCAATCCGATACACATTATTATATTATATAAGGTATGATGCAAATAAAAGTAACGGCACCCGCTCAAATACATACAACTATCCAGCTCCCCTCTTCCAAGAGTATCAGCAACCGTGCATTGATAATCAATGCACTGGGAAATAGAACATTCCAACTTGAGAACCTATCTGACTGCGATGATACCCAAGTAATGATTCACGCCTTAAATGACGGCAAAAATACCATAGACATTATGGCAGCCGGAACAGCCATGCGCTTTCTTACTGCTTATTTGTCCGTCACTCCGGGAACACGGATCATCACTGGTACACAACGTATGCAACAACGTCCTATCCAGGTGTTGGTCAATGCTTTACGTGAGCTGGGAGCAGAAATTGAATACATAATCAATGACGGATATCCTCCTCTGCGTATCACCGGGCACAAACTGCAGAAAGATACCATCAGCCTGCCGGGTAATGTCAGTTCTCAATATATCTCAGCCTTATTGATGATTGCCCCTATACTAAGTAACGGACTGACCCTTACACTGACAGGAGAAATCATATCCCGCCCTTATATCAACCTTACCCTGCAGCTGATGAACGATTTTGGTGCTAGAGCCAAATGGCTCAATGAATATCAACTAAAGTTGAGCCGCAACCCTACCAATCCATTACCTTTCTACGTGGAAGTGATTGGAGCGCAGCTCATATTGGTATCAGATAGCCGCTCTTTCCAACAAAGCGGAAATCATCTTACCGGGATTATTCGAAACAAGCTATCAAGGGGACAGTAAGTGGCTGAAATTTTCCAGTTACTAGGAATCGAAAGTATTTATGGAAATAAAACGGTAACATTGAAAAAGACCGATAAAATAACCGAACGGCTGGATTATGATTTCATCAACCAACCGGATTTGGCACAAACGTTTGTCGTCACTTGTGCGTTAATGAATATTCCCTTCCGCTTCTCAGGCTTACAAAGTTTGAAGATTAAAGAAACAGACCGTATGGCAGCCTTGATACAAGAAATGGGAAAGCTAGGATATATACTTCATGAAACAGATGATCGTATTCTGTCTTGGGAAGGTGAACGATGTGAAATGACCGCTGATGTTGCCATTGACACTTATGAGGACCACCGTATGGCTATGGCATTCGCTCCGGCTTGTGTAGTAATGCCCGAAATCCGGATTAATAATCCACAGGTCGTTTCAAAATCCTATCCTTACTATTGGGAAGATTTAAAGAAAGCTGGTTTTATAATAGAGGAGGTATAAAGTTATGCTCATACTTATTATTTGGTCTGATTATTTTGGCAGGTATCGCCATGACAGTGGGAGTTTTACACAACCGCCAGATACAAAAAAAGATAGAAAGCGGAGAATTGAAGGCTGCTCCCGAAATAGTGGAAGCAGACGCTGAATGTTGTGGGCAACATGAAATTTGTGAAAAAGAAAGCCTGCTTGCCGCTGTCAGCAAAAAAATAGAATATTATGATGACGAGGAACTGGACCGCTTTCGCGGCCGTCCCTCAAATGGTTATAATGAAGAAGAAGTGGAAGAATTTCGGGAAATCATGTACACTTGTAAAGAAGATGAAGTAGCCGGATGGAGCCGTAGCCTGCAATTGCGTGGAATAGAACTGCCGGACGAGTTGAAAGACGAGCTTTTCCTGATTGTAGGTGAACGAAGATTCAAATAATCCGCCTACACCAAGCAAAGTCTCCATTTGAATAAAAACCACTGAAAAAAATATGGATATATTAGAACTTTTGCATTATACTTTCTTCCAACATGCCTTGCTAGGAAGCTTGTTTGCCAGCATTGCCTGTGGCATTATCGGCACATACATTGTGACGCGCCGTTTGGTATTCATCAGTGGAGGAATTACCCACGCCTCTTTTGGAGGTATCGGCCTAGGATTATACGCAGGAATCTCCCCTCTATTATCTGCTGCAATCTTCTCCGTACTCTCTTCCTTTGGGGTAGAATGGTTAAGCAAACGGAAAGATATGCGCGAAGATTCCGCTATCGCCGTGTTTTGGACTTTCGGTATGGCAGTAGGTATTATCTTTAGCTTTCTAGCTCCAGGATTCACTCCCGATTTATCCGCCTTTCTGTTCGGCAACATTCTGACCATTACGCCCACAGATATTCTGTTACTTGCCATTCTTTCCGTGCTGCTGACACTATTCTTCACTTTATTTCTGAATCCTATCATTTGCATCGCTTTCGACCGGGAATTCGCCCGTTCCCAACGTATACCGGTAGCTTTATTTGAATATATTCTGATGATGTTCATCGCACTGACCATCGTATCATGCCTCCGCATGGTAGGTATAGTACTTGCCATTTCCCTGCTGACTTTACCGCAAATGACCGCCAATTTGTTTACCCATAGTTTCAAGAAAATTATCTGGTGGTCCGTCATCACCGGTTATGCAGGTTGTTTAGGCGGACTGTTCATTTCTTATAAATTACAAGTTCCTTCGGGTGCAGCAATAATCTTTTTTTCAATCCTCATCTATACTTTGCAAAATGGGGAAAGCATGTACCTTTGCAAACAAAAGAAACTCAATCAAACCAATGGATATGGAAATTAAAATCAATTCTTTAGACTCTATCCACGAAGCTGCCAAACAATTCATCGCAGCTATGGGTGATAATACCGTTTTTGCTTTCTACGGAAAGATGGGAGCCGGTAAAACAACATTTATCAAAGCTGTATGCGAAGAGCTGGGGGTAACAGATGTCATCAACTCGCCAACTTTTGCCATTGTCAACGAATACCGTTCGGATGAAACCGGTGAACTTATTTACCATTTTGATTTCTATCGTATCAAGAAACTGGACGAAGTATACGACATGGGATATGAGGATTATTTCTATAGCGGTGCCCTCTGCTTCATCGAATGGCCGGAACTGGTAGAAGAACTTTTGCCTGGCAATGCTGTAAAAGTCGAGATTGAAGAATCTGAAGATGGAAGCCGAATCATGCACTTGAAGCTGAATAAAAGAAAAATATTCACTGTAGGGACGAACAAAATCTGCCCCTACAGCCAAATTCATTAAATTATGGGAATGCATTATCTGATCCAAGCCATATTCGTATTGGTAGGACTATTGTCCGTTCTGGCAGCCTTATTTAATTGGGAGTGGTTCTTTACCGCACACAACACACAGTTCATTGTCAGTAATGCAGGGCGTCAGCGTGCACGACTTTTCTATGCTATATTAGGACTATTAATGATAGCTACAGGCATTTATTTCTTTTTGAATGTACAAGGCATCGTATAAACACATAGTGAACAAAATCTGTGGATATTACATTCCCCTATCCACAGACATAAAACAAGTTTTTTAGGAAAGAGCAGGATTTCCACCCGCCCCCTGTTATAACAAAAATCCAAATCAATCTACAATTTCAGCCAACAGCCCCCTAGTTTCATCAAGATCAAATTCAGTAGGATCAAAATTATACCCCAACCATTCTTTATATTCACGCGCAGCTTTAGAGCGAGGCTTTTCTAAAGCTTTCAGCATTTTCCTATACCCCCATATGCCATTACAATCTTCTGGCGGACAAGCATTTTCACCATCCAACAAGGCTATAACCGGAATTTCCTCTTTCTTATAGGACTGGCAGGATTCTAATATAATTTCATGTATCCAACTATCACCGAAATCATATTCATACTTAATTTTTGATCCCTTACGACTTAATAATTCACCTAAAGAAAGCATACCGGAATCAAACTGTTTGGGTACACCTTCAAAAAAACAATCATCTGCCCGATCTTTGGGAGGAAGATAATAAGTGTTCCCCTTAATAAAACGATGCAAATGATAACCATCCCATCCCATTGCCACTTCTACCACCTCAGAAAATCTTTCCAAACAAATATTCGAAGGAACCTCCAATATGCGCCAGACTAATGGTTCAGAGTCTTTCAACTCTATTTTTATTCTAAATTTTTTAGCAGGCTGATCCTCCATATAAAGCGGATCATCATAAATCTCCTCATCTTCTTCCTCGTCAGTAGCAACCTCGAAAACTTCAACTAAATAATCCTCTACCCGTTCCATTTCCAACCCATGCATTTCCGCATAAGGCATTTTTTTCTTTAGTTCATTAATACTTGGAATACCATAAGGTTTAATATGATAAGTCCGATAAATCTTTTGCAAATAGGTAAAGTTTCTACCCCGCGAATATCCATCATGCAAGCTGTAACATGATCAAGCAGCAAAGTAGAACAAATATCATTCTTCTGCTCTTTCAGTACATCAAAATAATAACTCAACAAATTACCAAACCAATCCATCACTTCCTCTCTTCTGTCAGGATGAGTTATCACAATATGAGCAACAGCTTCAATCACTCTATATTTAGACATAGGAAGCAGTCCGGGCTCTTTCATAAAGTCCATCAAAACATCTAATTGATTCTGTCCCAATTGATAGGTAATGGCAGACAACATTGTTTCATACAAATAACCGAAATAAAAATCATAAAAATCCAAATCTTGCCGCAGCACTTCCAAAACAATATCCAAACAATGTTCCATACGAAAATGCTCCATTATTCCTAATGCATACCACATTCTATATGAATAACATTTTTCGGGCATTTTCCGATATACGACAAAGATATTAAAGATAAAATTGCGGAGATCTCGTTCCAATGTTTCTTGTGGAATAACAGCACAAGAAGAGTAGATTTCAGCCGGTGACAGACTACTCATATCATCCATCGTCCACAAAGGCATCAGATAAGATGCGATCGGCTGCGCAATCAATCTATAATCGGGACACTGATGATGATAATAAATATGAGACAGTTCTTCATCTACCTGATTCGCTCCATCATTAAACAATTCAAATGCAATTTCTTGTTCTTCCGGGGTCAATAAAGACATGATATCCTCCAAAAGACCAGGCAGGAATTGGGAATTTTTCTTTTTAGCCATTAAGCAATGTTTTTATAGTTAAAATGAGCATGAGTGTTTTTACAAAGGTATTCTATTATTTTCTTTTACAAAAGAAATAAGAGAGCTAATAGTAGATACTACCTTGTTTTCAAGTATAAAAAATGCGCATCCCCTACATAGAGATACGCATCTTTTATTTTATTATGAGACTTTCTTCTTAATCCACTTGTCCCAATGAATTCCCATATTCCATTTCCCCTTGGACTACAAAGAATACATCATCGGGGTCATAAGGCCCCATTCCGTCTTTCTTGGCTTCCTTGACTATGTAATTCACAATTTCATCTTGATCAATGTTAATGTATCCCTCTTCATCAGGTTGTACATCAAGGCATCCGCTGGAGGTATAGTAATCCACAATCACATCAAGGATATAATATAAATCATCCTCCGTGAATTTATCTTTCAAATCCTGAGGCAGATAATTTTTGATAAACTCTATCGTTTTTTGATCATCCTCATCTTCCAATAAGAAATCGTCTTCCATTCCCATAGTCGTATATATTAAAGGGGTGAATATTCTTTTTATTACAGTAAAGCTTTTATTTTTTCTTCCAGCTGAGCTTTGGTCACTGCACCTACAGTCTTATCTTTCACTTCACCGTCCTTGATAAAAAGAACAGTAGGAATGTTACGTACACCAAATTTACCGGTCAGTTCGTCGTTATCATCCACGTCGCACTTTCCAATTATTACCTGATCCTTATATTCTTCTGCCAAAGCTTCAACATCCGGAGCTATTTTTTTACAAGGACCACACCATGTTGCCCAAAAGTCCACTACTACAGGCTTGCCTGATGCCAGCAATTCTTCAAAATTGCTATCTTTAATTTCTAGTGCCATAATTATTATACTTAGTTATTTAAAATGTTAGCGCAAATATACTAATTAATTTTGTAAGAGAGCTGTGGTTGGCTCTTTAAATAAGTCATGATCTCTTTTTGAACTGAAATTTTCATAGTACGTGACATCAGATTGACATACATTTGTCCATCCTCATCCATCACATGAAAATAAAGCTCTGCATTACCGGGATGTGCCTTGATTAAGGCTGAAAACTCCGTTATCAGCTCTTCATCCAATGCAGACAAAGGAGCTGAAACTGTAAGTTTCTCAATAATCTTTTCCTTTACTTCCGGTAACAACTCAATAGTACTTATCTTCACCTCCCATTCTTCCTGCCGCCATTGTTTTGGCTGACATTTCCCTCGCATAAATAAAAACATACCGGTCATAAAAAAGTTCTTCTTCTCTACCCATTCATTACCGAAGAAAGCAAATTCTGCTGAGCCCGAATAATCTTCCACTTTAGCAATACCGTATGGTTTTCCCGTCTTGGTATACCCCTCACGCACTGCAGTCACAATCCCTCCCATGGTTAAGTCTCTGTTCTGCAAAGGGGTTAAATCGGCAAGTTCCGCCATGTGGACATTGCATACATTCTCTAATATAACAGCATACTCATCCAACGGATGGGCAGAAAGATAGATACCTACCAAATCACGTTCCTTATTCAAACGTTCCAAATCCCCCCATGCAGGAGACGGAATGATTTCGGGAGTAGCAATATCCACCTGATTCTCACCTCCAAACAAAGAATTTGCAGCCGCGGCTTTATCCATCTGATACTTATTCCCATAACGTACCAACACTTCGGTAAATGTTTCATCTTTAGCGTTCTTTACAAAGAAGTCTTCACGCTTTATTCCTGTGAAACTATCAAAAGCACCTGCCAAAGCCAAGTTTTCTATATTCTTACGATTGCAAGCCGAAAGATTTACACGCTGCACAAAATCGAAAATATCTTTATATTCTCCATTTCTCTCACGTTCTTCAAGGATAGACTGCACAGCACTTTCCCCCACTCCCTTAATGCTCCCAGTCCAAAACGGATATCCCCTTTACGATTCACAGAAAACTTCAGATAACTTTCATTCACATCAGGTCCCTTGGTCATGATACCAGTCGCCTTACTCTCGTCCATCAATTTAGTAATTTCCGTGATATTCGAAATATTCCGCTCATCGTAGCCGCCATATATTCCGCCGGATAGTTTGCTTTCAGAAAAGCTGTCTGATAAGCACCCACGAATAACAAGTAGCATGAGATTTATTGAATGCATAAGAAGCGAACTTTTCCCAGTCCGTCCAAATCTTCTCAAGTACTTTGGGATCATGACCGTTCTTCCGTCCGCCTTCAATAAACTTAGGCTTCATATGTCTAGTTTGTCCCTCAGTTTTTTACCCATTGCTTTACGCAAGGCATCGGATTCGCCACGAGTAAAATCCGCCAGCAAACGTGACAAAAGCATGACCTGCTCCTGATATACCGTAATACCATATGTATCTTTCAAATATTTCTCCATAATAGGAATATCATACTCAATAGGCTTACGGCCATGCTTACGGTCGATAAAGTCCGGAATGTAATCCATAGGTCCCGGACGATAAAGGGCATTCATCGCAATCAAATCCTCAAAAGTGCTAGGTTCCAATTCCCGCAAATATTTCTGCATACCGGCAGATTCGAACTGGAATGTACCAATCGTCCGTCCTTCACTATAAAGAGCATAAGTAGGAGGATCCGAAATGTCAACCTCGTCAATATCCAAGATAATCCCCTTACTATGCTTGATATTTTCAATCGCCTCTTTGATAATAGAAAGGGTCTTCAGACCCAAAAAGTCCATCTTGATCAATCCAGTATCTTCAATAACTGAACCTTCATACTGGGTCACCAGCATTTTTTCACCGGTTTCCTTATCATCTGCCGTACTTACAGGCACCCAGTCCGTTATATCATCTCGACATATAATAGTACCGCACGCATGCACACCTGTATTACGGACATTCCCCTCCAACATCTTTGCATACTTTATCGTATCACGCAAAATAGGATCGGGTGAGACTTCCGCTGCCTGTAGTTCGGGAACATAAGCTATGGCATTAGGCAAATTCATTTTTTATCAGGAATCTTATCCGGAACCAACTTACACAAACGGTCGGACTCCGATAAAGGTAATTTCTGTACACGGGCTACATCCTTGATTGCCAGCTTGGTTGCCATCGTACCGTATGTAATGATATGCGCCACCTTTTCCTGACCATATTTTTCAGTTACCCAATTCAATACTCGTCCACGACCATCATCATCAAAATCCACATCAATATCAGGCAAAGAAATACGGTCGGGATTCAGGAAACGTTCGAACAGCAAATCGTATGCAATAGGGTCTATTTTAGTGATACCCAAACAATATGCTACGGCAGAACCTGCCGCCGATCCACGTCCCGGTCCCACAGACACATCCAATTCTTCACGCGCGGCACGAATAAAATCCTGCACAATCAAGAAGTAACCGGGAAAACCCATCGTCTTCATAATATGAAGTTCGAATTTGATCCGTTCCTGCACTTCCTCACTCAATACTTCTCCATAACGCTTATGCGCACCTTCCAACGCTAATTTCTTCAGATAATCAGCTTCCAGTTTAATACGATAGAGTTTGTCATAGCCACCCAGTTTCTCTATTTTGGCTTTAGCGGCCTCCTCACTCATTACCACGTTACCGTTTTCATCTTGAGTGAACTCATCAAACAAGTCCTTTTCTGTATATTTCTTCCGATATCCCTCTTCTGTTCCAAAATCTTCAGGAATAGCAAAAGTAGGCATAATCGGTGCATGATCTATACTATAAAATTCCACCTGATCACAAATATCCACCGTATTTGAAAGAGCCTCGGGAACATCAGCGAAAACTTCATTCATCTCGGCACGTGTCTTCATCCACTCTTGCTTTGAATAGAGCATACGGTTAGGATCATCCAAATCCTTACCCGTACTCAGACAGATCAGCCTGTCGTGTGCTTCAGCATTCTCTTCATCTACAAAGTGAACGTCATTGGTACAAACCAGCTTGACATTGAATTTTTTAGAATACTCTATCAGCTTTTCGTTAGCAATTTGCTGCAATTTATAAGCTTCATGGTTCGCACGAGGAACCGTCGCTTTATGACGTTGCAATTCCAAATAGAAATCATCTCCGAATACACGTTTATACCATTGGATAGCTTCCTCAGCCTCTTCATATTTTCCAGCTATGATATTTCTAGGAACCTCTCCGGCAATACACGCAGTACAGACAATCAACCCTTCATGGTATTTTTCCAATTCCACACGGTCAGTACGCGGACGCATATAGAACCCTTCCGTCCATGCCTTTGATACTAATTTTATGAGGTTGTGGTATCCTTTTTCATTTTTAGCAAGCACAACCAAGTGATAACCACTTTGATCGGGTTTTCCTTCTTTGTTGAATAAACGACGCGCGCCACATACATCTCACAACCGAAAATCGGTTTAAACAGTTTCTTCTTTGCCGTTTCCAATTTTTCCTTGCATGCCACAAGTTCCGTCTCGGGATTATCACATTCCACCGTACCTTTTTCCAGTCCGGCTATTCTTTTCTTCAAATCCTTTATCTCACTGTTAGTACTGCTATTCTTCTTATTTACATAGTTGAAGAATTCCTTGATACCGAACATATCACCATGGTCTGTTACGGCTATACCTTTCATTCCATCAGCCATAGCCTTGTCTACCAAACGTGGAATAGACGCCTGGCCATCAAGGATGGAATACTGGGTATGGACATGTAAATGGACAAAATCCTGCATAATCGTTACTCTACTAAAAAATTGTCTAAAGATACTCTGCTTTCATAAAACCTGCAAAAAGATAAAGAAGAAGTTATCAACATTCGCTTTTTTATCTTAAATGAAGTCGAAATAGGCATTTCTAACAACTTTTATTTGCAAGGTTTTCAAAATAAGTTTATTTTTGCACGATAATTGGTTTTATACAATCATGAACCGACTGAAGAAATTAAAGAAAATAAGACTACATAGAGAGGGAACAAGCATCTTGATTGTCAGTGCCATCCTGTTAATTGGTATCAATGCCCTATTGTTTTGGGGAATTGAGTGCAAAATTCCATTTTATATATTTGCCACCGCAAGTATCGTTGTTTACCTGTTAATGGTTAACTTTTTCCGTTGTCCCATTCGATTATTCGAGCACGACACTGAAAAAATCGTAGTAGCCCCGGCAGACGGAAGAATAGTAGTTATAGAAGAAGTAGATGAACATGAATATTTTCATGACCGCCGGTTAATGATTTCTATTTTTATGAGCATTGTCAATGTACATGCCAATTGGTATCCCGTAGACGGAGTAGTGAAACATGTAGACCATCATAACGGTAAATTTATGAAAGCATGGCTGCCTAAAGCCAGTACGGAAAATGAACGTTCTATGGTCGTTATTGAAACTCCTGAAGGACATACTGTCATGGCGCGCCAGATAGCAGGAGCAATAGCCCGTCGAATCGTGACCTATGCCGAAGTAGGAGAAGATTGCTATATTGATGAACACATGGGGTTTATTAAATTCGGTTCGCGTGTAGATGTTTATCTCCCACTAGGAACCGAAGTCTGTGTCAAGATGGGACAAGCGACTGTAGGTAACGAAACCGTCATTGCTAAACTAAAATAAGAAAATCACCAATGGCAAACTGTATCACACGCCACATTCCTAACGCGGTAACTTGCTGTAATTTATTCTCCGGCTGTATTGCCAGTGTCATGGCTTTTAACGAAAACTATACCTTGGCCATCTCTTTCATTATACTAGGCGCTGTATTTGATTTCTTTGATGGCATGTTGGCACGTTTGTTCAAAGTATCAGGGCCTTTAGGAAAAGAATTAGACTCGTTGGCCGATGACATCACTTTTGGGTTCGCTCCTTCCGCCATTGTCTTTTCTTTATTTAAAGAGGTACACTATCCTGATTTTCTATTGCCTGTTGCCGATTATATGCCTTATACAGCATTTCTTATTTCCGTATTTTCAGCTTTGCGTTTAGGCAAGTTCAATATTGACCCACGCCAGAGCAGTAGTTTCATCGGTATGCCCACTCCGGCTAATGCTTTATTTTGGGGGTCATTGACTGTAGGAGCACATTCTTTTCTTATATCCGATTCTTTTAATGCGGCATATCTTTTCATCTTGGTAGTTATTATGTCATTATTGCTGGTGGCAGAAATTCCAATGTTCTCATTAAATTCAAGAGTCTTGCCTGGAAACAGAACAAAGTCAGCTATATTTTCCTCATTGTATGTATTCCCCTGTTGGCTTTCTTCAAAATCAGCAGTTTTGCAGCTATCATCCTGTGGTATATCATTCTATCTCTTTTAACTAAAAAAGAGCGTAAACAATAAACGTGGCACGCTTGTTGTACGTGGTATATAAAAAAAAGAAATTACTATGTTTGGATTTTTAGGCTTTCTACTTATTATTTTTCTGCTGATTGTTTTTATCGGCTTCACTATATTAGGCAACATTCTGCGTGTATTGTTCGGGATCGGCAAGCATCCCTCCTACCAGAATCGAACATCTACCCACCAAAAACAAAATACATATACCCAGACTCAAACGAATGACGAGAATGAAAACTTTGCAGAATTCTCTTCATCTTCTTCAAATAGACATTCTCATTCATCGGGAAACAGAAAAAAATCTTTGATGACGATGAGGGAGAGTATGTAGATTATGAAGAGGTGAAATAAGAATTATCGTTTTTTCTTAAAGAAATCTTTCATCAATCGGGCACATTCATCGGCGAGTATTCCTTTCACCACGATCGTCTTTGGATGCAAGGCATCGGGGGCATATTTTTGATATCCCCTTTTGGGATCTTCAGCACCAAAGACAAGTTTTCCTGTCTGTGCCCAGGCTATGGCACCGGCACACATCACACACGGTTCCACAGTGACATACAAAGTACATTCATTCAGGTATTTCCCGCCCAAGGTATTAGCCGCAGCTGTGACAGCCTGCATTTCGGCATGAGCTGTAACATCATTCAATGTTTCTGTCAAATTATGCCCACGACCAATGATGCGGTCACGACAGACTACCACCGCCCCCACCGGAACTTCTCCTTGTTCAGCCGCTTTTACAGCCTCCATCAAGGCTTGTTTCATATAATAGGTATCATCTGCCATCTTATCTTCTCATATCATGTTCATTAAACAATGTAGGATAATCCTCTTCCATCTTCTGATGGATAAAAGTCAATACTGTTTCGCGTAACCAACGCGCCTTATTGGTTATCTTATACTTTTTAAGATAACAATCCACAATCCGTACTTCCTCTTCACTCATCAAACATACCATACGCTGCTTGCGTTTAGGGGTTGATGCCGGTACTTTTACTCTCTTTTTTACGTTGTTTGCCATATTCTCTGCAAATTAGCTTTACTTCTGTAAATACAAAGCATAAAAAAAGAGTATTTTGTACAAAAAGAAACAGAATGGCAGAACACAACGAATTTGGCAAAGAGGGAGAAGAAGAGGCCGCTGCATATCTCATAGATAAAGGATATTCTATCCGCCACCGGAACTGGCATTGCGGAAAAAAAGAACTGGATATTGTCGCCGAATATCGGAACGAACTAATTGTCATAGAGGTAAAGACCCGCAAGAATACTAGATTCGGTAATCCGGAAGATGCAGTAACAGATAAGAAGATTCGCAGAATTATAGCTTCAACTGATGCATACTTGCGCAAGTTCTCAGTAGATTTACCTGTACGTTTTGATATCATCACCTTAGTGGGCGAAAGACTCCTTTCACTATAGAGCATATTGAAGAAGCCTTTTATCCTCCGTTGGTAAAAATATATATATTATAATATGGACATAGAAACAATACGCGATTACTGTATCAGAAAGAAAGGAACAACAGAAGAATTCCCTTTTGACAATGTCACCTTAGTATTCAAAGTCATGGGGAAAATGTATGCCTGTATCGGATTGGACAACCCGGGATGGCTATCTTTAAAATGTGCACCCGAATATGCCTTGGAATTAAGAGAACATCATTCCGGCATTGAAGGAGCCTATCACTTCAATAAGAAATATTGGAACCAAGTATCCTTACAAGGTAACATTGACGACAAACTTATTTTATCACTGATAGACCACTCATACGAAGAGGTTATCAAAAAATTCACCCGTAAACTTAAAAAAGAATATGATGAGATCCCCTAACTGGTCAAGCAAAATCTTAAAAGAAGAAACCGTAACCTCAACAAATGACCGACTTGCAGAACTTTGCCAGGAAAAAGAAATCAAGGAATTCACCACGCTTATGGCAGAATATCAAACCGCCGGAAAAGGGCAACGTGGAAATTCATGGGAATCAGAATATGGCAAGAATCTGACATTCAGCACTGTATTTTACCCCCAAACAATCGCTCCCGCCAGTCAGTTCATTTTATCTATGACGGTAGCTTCTGCCATTTGTACCGCATTGGCCCATTATGTCCATGCAGATTGCCTGCAAATAAAATGGCCCAATGATATCTATTGGAAAGACAAAAAAATAGCCGGCATATTGATTGAAAATGATTTAACAGGAAGCCAAATTTCACAGAGCATTATTGGGATAGGGATCAATATTAACCAGGAAGAATTTCATTCATCTGCTCCCAACCCTGTTTCATTAAGACAAATTACTCAAAAGAAAACAGACAGAATGGAAGTTCTGAACAGCGTATTGGAACATATCATAGATCTCTATTCCCGGATAGAAAACAGAGAAACCGATATCATTACCAAAATCAGGAATACTACCTGAAAGCACAATACCGCAAGAAAGGTTATCACCCCTATTGCGATGCAAAAGGAGAGTTTACTGCCAAACTGATCCGTGTGGAGCCCGACGGACATTTGATTCTGAAAGATAAAAACGGTTCTCTTAGAAAATATGCTTTCAAAGAAGTTAAATACCTCCTTTAGTTGTTCTTCTCTTCAGGAACCATCAACATTCCTCCAGTGGCATGACGTTCTGTCGATTGATACACAGATTCCCCCCTCATAATCGGTTGGGATAACGTATTCATGCTTCTGGCTGACCGGTTTATTCCTGTGATCAAGGAGATGGCCTTACCCAGCATGAATTCATCCGGATCACCCAATGGTAATAAAGCATCTGTCGGATTCTGAGTCAAATCATACTCATTCCATTCTATATCCGGTTTAAAACCAGCACTGTAGTCATCATTCACCGCATTAGTCACTCTCAATGTGATAGGCCAATATATCCATTCATATTTATCATTCTTTTGCATCTCCATTCCTACATTTTTCCCTTCTGTCAATTCGCCAATAAGGATAACATCCATAAATGGGTTGAGACTGTTAATAACGACTTCCGAAGAAGAAGCCGTACTTTGGCTTGTCAATATATAAATTCGATTGGAATTAAGTTTCAAGTAACCTGCCGTTCCTTTCGTTTCCACACAAAAATCATTGGAATAGGATTGTCCCTTATTGTCAGAGAAAACAGCAAACACCTTTTTTCGAGAAGCTTCTGGAATGAGGAGTCCTGCGAGCATATTAGCAGAATTCTCATATCCACCTCCATTATAGCGCAAGTCCAGCACAAATTCATTCACACCTTGCGCCTGAAATCCGGCGAATATCTTCTTCATTTCCTCATCATAGGTACGATCCGAATATCCATTCGGTCCGGAAGTAAAATGATTATAAACCAAATACCCAATCTTCTTATCTCCCCGAGTATATACATTGTGATAGAACAAGGGATTGTCCTCCACGGCCCGGGAAGCTTCTATATCAATAGTTCTGACCTCTGTATCGCCACGTTTGACGAGCCATTGAGTCCTATCTCCATTTAATAAGATTCCATAATTATCGGAATTAATATTATTTCTTCCTTTAACACCCACGATCCAATCCCCTCTTTCCAAACCTGCACTTGATGCCGGACTATTAGGAAGAACATACAGAATACGGGCATAATAATATCCTAAAGGTTGATTACTATCGTTTACAACATTAAATAAAGTAAACTCCATACCATAAGTATCATCCGCATCAATGCTGGTACGTGCTTTATAATCTTTATTCTTCTCCATATAAGAATAATAATAAAGATGCTTTCCGTTTCTCGTCTTTCCATCTTTCAAACTGAGCATAGATCTAAAGAATGTTTGGGGATCAGCAGAGAAATCCAACTTATTTTGAGCAGGAATGTCGTTATTCCACAAATAATCACTGCGCATGACACTCTCTATCCACTCATTGACTTCCAACTCCGTGTTACCATTTCCCGGGTCATCTCCTTTAGCCGGAGTATCATCCGAACATGACATGCCTAACAGACATAACAATAAGCCCAACCAAATATGGATTTGAAAATTCTCTTTCATAATTCTCCTGTTTTGATCATTTTAATAACCGCAAATATATCTATATTCCAATGATATATCATCTTAAACAACAACTATTTTCAATTCAAATTTAAATTTTCATTGGTTATTTATGAGAAAGAGAGTACCTTTGTATCCATCTCTATCAATCTACACTCATGATTCAACTTAATAACGGAAACAAAAAAATACTTCAAATAGCCATCCCTTCTATCGTTTCAAACATTACAGTTCCTCTGTTGGGCTTGATTGATGTTACTATTGTAGGTCATTTGGGCTCTGCCGCCTACATCGGAGCGATAGCTGTAGGCGGAATGCTTTTCAACATCATCTACTGGATTTTCGGTTTTCTGCGTATGGGAACCAGCGGCATGACTTCACAAGCATACGGCAGGCACGACCTGAATGAAGTCACCCGGTTACTACTCCGTTCCGTCGGAGTAGGATTATTCATTGCATTTACTTTGCTAGCCTTGCAATATCCTATAGAAAGAACCGCCTTCACCTTTATCCAAACGACTGAAGAAGTAGAACATCTGGCGTCCCTCTATTTCTATATCTGTATTTGGGGAGCACCGGCTGTATTAGGGCTTTACAGTTTTGCCGGCTGGTATATCGGTATGCAAAATTCCCGTTTCCCCATGTATATAGCCATCACACAAAATATAGTGAACATTGCGGTCAGTCTTCTTCTTGTATATGGATTAGGAATGAAAATAGAAGGTGTCGCCATCGGAACGTTAACTGCACAATATGCCGGGCTAGTCATGGCATATTTGTTGTGGTTACGCTACTACAGCACCCTGCGGAAACGCATAGAATGGCATTCCTTCTTTGACAAACAGGCCATGTACCGTTTCTTCCAAGTAAACAGGGATATCTTTTTCCGTACCATCTGCCTGGTAGCGGTTACTGTCTTTTTCACCTCGGCTGGTGCGGCACAAGGAGAAGTGGTGTTGGCGGTCAATACATTACTTATGCAATTATTCACTTTATTCTCCTACATTATGGACGGCTTCGCATACGCCGGAGAAGCATTGGCAGGAAGATATATCGGAGCCAATAATCAGAAAGCACTCCACACGACGGTTCGCCAACTATTCGGCTGGGGAGTAGGATTATCGCTTGCTTTCACCTTATTATATAGTATAGGGGGACAATCCTTTCTCGGATTACTGACTGACGAAACAACTGTCATTCATGCTTCCGAAAGTTATTTTTATTGGGTACTTGCCATTCCTTTGGCAGGCTTCTCTGCTTTTTTGTTCGATGGAATATTCATCGGTGCGACAGCCACCCATCTGATGCTGAAAGCCATGATAGTAGCCTCTGTCAGTTTCTTTCTTATTTACTATGGTTTCCGGGGGACAATGGGCAATCACGCTTTATGGATGGCATTCATTACCTATCTTCTACTTCGCGGAGTAATGCAAGGAGTCATGGGAAGAAATATTTTAGGATATAAAACAAGTAAAAAGATTAATATTTATCTTTGCAAAAACTAAAAGACAAACCAATATGGCAAGATTTAAAAGAATTCTACTGAAGCTGAGCGGCGAAAGCTGATGGGCGAAAAGCAATATGGTATAGACGAAAAACGTCTGGGTGAATATGCGCAACAAATCAAGGAAATACACGACCTTGGCGTACAAATAGGTATTGTAATCGGTGGTGGAAACATCTTCCGGGGGCTGAGCGGAGCTTCCAAAGGTTTTGACCGTGTAAAAGGTGACCAAATGGGGATGTTGGCAACCGTTATCAACAGCTTGGGATTGAGTTCCGCATTGGGAGCGGCCGGAGTCAAGGCACGTGTATTGACAGCTATCCGCATGGAACCCATCGGTGAGTTTTACAACAAATGGAAAGCGATTGAAGCGATGGAAAACGGAGAAGTTGTGATTATGTCTGCCGGAACAGGCAATCCGTTTTTACTACCGATACCGGGTCTTCCCTGCGTGGTATCGAGATAGAAGCCGATGTGATGTTGAAAGGAACACGCGTGGACGGCATTTATACAGCTGATCCGGAAAAAGACCCCACTGCTACGAAATTTGACGATATCACCTACGATGAGGTATTGAAGCGCGGTTTGAAAGTAATGGATCTTACAGCAACCTGCATGTGCAAGGAAAACAACCTGCCCATTATCGTTTTCGACATGGACACAGTAGGTAACCTGAAAAAAGTAATGACCGGTGAAAATATAGGAACACTGGTACACAACTGATTTTCTCATCAATTCATCCATTTGTCATTCCTTATTTCCTTCTAAATGACAGATGGGTGAACAGTTTTTCTCTGTCTTACCATTTTTCCACAAATTCGTTCTTTATTGACACATATTCCTTAAAAAAGAGACTCAACCGATAGATTTTCCATCTAAATGAACAATTATTCATGGACTTATAGCGTTAATTAGCCTATTTTTACATCAGCAAAAAATGTAAATCATTCAAAGACTATAAAAACGACAGGAAATACCATGAAAAATTACTGTTACATCTGTTTATTGACTGCCTGCATGGCTCCCATGTCTCTCCAAGCCCAAAAAGCAATTCCGTACAGTGGAGAAGTATGTGTAGCCCCTCTCCCTACAGTCCCCACAACCCTTCCCGGCATATCTTCCGACTCGTATGCCCGGCGCTTTGCCGACTCTGAGATGCTCCGCTTTCCCAAAGCTTATCAGCTGGATCATGGCAAACGGCTCTTTTCGGGTATTCACAAGGAGTAGGCTGCTGCGCCATGCTGGATATGTGGAAAAATACCGGTGACAAACGTTACTTTACGTATGTTGAGGAATGGGCGGATAGTTTGATTAACGAAAAAGGAGAAATCCACCTCTATGATATGTCAACTTACAACTTGGATTACATCAATTCAGGAAAAGTACTGTTCGACCTCTATAAAGAAACAGGCAAAGAAAAATATAAAGCAGCCATGGACCTGCTGGTCGAACAACTCAAAAGACAACCACGTACGCTGGAAGGTGGCTTCTGGCATAAATTGATCTATCAACATCAGATGTGGCTGGACGGACTTTATATGGCTTCTCCTTTCCTAGCCCGCTATGGAGCGGAATTCAACCGTCCTGATCTGATTGATGAGGCGGTAAAACAATTCACACTTTGCCACAAACATACCTATTCACCGGAAACCGGATTATATCATCATGCCTGGGACGAGAGCAAATCCCAACGTTGGCAAATCCGCAAGACGGTACTTCACCTAACTTCTGGGGACGCAGTATAGGCTGGTGGTTCATGGCCATGGTAGATGTACTGGACTATATTCCCGACAACCACCCCGGCCGTGCCTCGCTTATCAGTTGGATTCAAGGTTTGGCAGAAAGCTGCCCAACTATCAAAGAGACGGGCTATGGTATCAGGTAATAGACCAGCCCGAACGTGAAGGTAATTTTCCCGAAGCATCCGTAACCACCCAATGTATGTATACTTATGCCAAAGCGGTGAACAAAGGTATATAGACGCCCGATCATCGGACCATCGCGGAAAAAGCCTTCAACGGATTAAAGAAAACATTGCTTCGCGAAAACCCCGAC
>ENA-OQHP01000083-OQHP01000083.1-human-gut-metagenome-genome-assembly--contig:-NODE-83-length-30089-cov-2.304753_pt1 | contig 30089 bp, 45 predicted proteins | sample MGYA00242563_ERZ504717 | MGnify/ENA primary metagenome ERZ504717 (study PRJEB26092, sample SAMD00036212) | human gut metagenome | host: Homo sapiens | study: EMG produced TPA metagenomics assembly of... | reverse complement strand
ATAAAATTCTTTACTTATATTTAATATTTCTCTATTTCTTTTACTCCCTATATAGCAATTATCAAATCAATTATTCTATGGCTATTGGCAGCATAAAATCCAGTAATAATACCTTTGTCATAACCAACTGGATACTGTGCCTTATTTCTATAATAAAAAGGCTCATCCATACCTATTGTATCTTCCACCTCAATATTATCAAAGCCACCTATTCTCTTTAAATTTTGGTAGACTTTATTCTTCTTATATCTAAGTTGACAATCATAAGACATATGTTGAATAGAGCAACCACCACATTTACTTGCCACAGGGCATTTTGGTTCTACTCTATCTGGAGAAGCTCTATAATATTAATAGCTTTACCAAAGCCATAATTCTTATTTGCCCTTAAAACCAAAATTTCTACTTTTTCTCCTACAAGCGTATCTTTTACAAAAATTGGATAGCCCTCAACTTTTGCAACGCCTGCACCTTCAGAAGATAAATCTACTATTTCTACTACTAATTTTTGATTTTTTTGTACCATATTAATACTCTGACTTTCTAATATTTCTAGCTAAAATTCTATTGTAGCCTACCCATTTTCCTGTTGTTTGATTTTCTTCAATAGCTGTTTTCAAACATTTTTACCTTTGCATCTGTATCATCAGCACAATGAAGTATAAAAGCCTCAATAGTTTTTGGCAACTTTGGAGAACCATATTCAAACTCTCCATGGTGTGCTAAAATGCAATGTTGCATAAGAGATTTTAACTGATGAGGGAAGCCCTCTACCTTATCAGCCTCTTTGCCCAAAAATTCACAGCCCATTACAATATGGCCTAATAACTCGCCATCATCTGTATATTCCACATTAGGGAACTCTGATAATTCCTTAATTTTTGAAATATCGTGAAGTAAAGCACAAGCTATAAGCATATCCCTATTTACATTTTCATAGTGACCTGCCATAAAATCACATAAATCTGTAACAGAAAGAGTATGCTCGATAAGTCCACCTAAATAGTTATGGTGCATTGTCTTTGCAGCTGTATGCTTTTTAAAACTATTTGCAATATCTGTATTTTTAACAAAAATATTAGTTAATAATTCCTTGATATATTTGTCATTAACAGACTTTATGTAATCTGTAACACGATTAAACATTTCGTTACATTCTTTTTTAGTTGATGGAACATAGTCCTCCTCAAAATATTCTCCCTCTTGAGCACGCCTTATTTTCTTAATATTTAATTGGAGGTCATTATTAAAAGTTTGAACACTAGCATCAATTTTAATAAAATCTCCTTCTTCAAAACTTTGAATATTTTTATTTATATCCCAAACCTTACCGTTAATAGTACCTGTTTTATCTAAAAGTGTAAGTGAAAGATAATTTTTACCATTTTTTAGACTTAAAAGTCTGTTTTTTGCTTGCATAAATAAAAATCTATTAAATTTTCGCCATCGTGTAATGTATTAATATATCTCATATATCCTCCATAATATACCAATAGTTAAACGCTATCAAGTCATAGCTAAAACTGCAATTTCCTATCTAATTATTATACATTAAAGTTAGCATAAATACCAGTATTTTTTATTAATTGCAATCCACAACAAAATGCTGTATAATTAATTAGAAATGGACGCAATTAAAAGCATAGGAGATTTTTATAATGATAAAATTTGAAAAGACATTTACAATGAACTTTGAAAATGCCATTAGAGGTGCTAGAAATCCAATGAACAGTTGGGCAAAAATAGATAGCTACACTAAAGAAGATGGCACTTCGTTTTTGGTGAAAATGATTTAGGTCTTGCAAAAAGACTTTGCAAGGCTGGTTCAGACCACAGAAAATTTATAAGACAGATTTTTATTTCTGTTGATATTACCGCCCCTATGTACTGGTGGAAAGAATATGACACATACAAGGTAGGTACTGTTGCAAACTCAACAAGTACAATGCACAAAATACATTCTAAACCTTTTGAAATTGATGACTTTAGCCACGATAAACTTATCCCGTCTGCTAAAAAAAGCTTTAGAAATTTTTATTAAGGAATTAGAAAGTCTTAGACAAAACTTTGTAGAAACAAAGGATAAAGACCAATGGTACAGCATAATTCAGCTTTTACCATCAAGCTATAATCAAACTAGAACTTGTACTTTCTCATACGAAAATGTAAGAGCTATGTACTTTGCTAGAAAGAGCCACAAGCTTGATGAATGGCGTCAGTTCTGTAAATGGGCAGAAGAATTACCATATTTCAAGGAATTGTTTTTAGAAAATGAATAAAAGACTAATGATATGTATTTAAAGGTATTAAAAGCAATCCACCTGTTATGTAATCATATATCATTCATTCTGTTAAATTTACTATATTGACATTTAATTTGTTTATGTTATAATACTCTCAGAAAATTTATGTGAATTTTTCTAAATTAAATGTTTATTTTCGTCACATCCATAAATAATGGATGTGATTTTTTATTTTTAAGGAAAAGAGATGTTATCTTATGGAATCTAAAAATAAAATGGAGTATACTCCTATAAACAAGTTAATTGTGCAGATGTCTTTGCCTCCATTGTTTTCTATGTTTTTGCAATACTCATATAATCTTGTAGATAGTATGTTTGTTGCTAAAAATTGACGAAAATGCACTAGCAGCCGTTTCACTTTCATTCCCGATAACTACATTAATGAATTCTCTATCCATATGGATTGGTGTAGGTGTAAATGTTCTGATTTCCGGTTACCTTGGAGAAAAAAAATATAACAAAGCAAGTTCCACAATAACATTAGGCTTATTCTATCACTTTTTACAGGAGTAATAGTAAATATACTTGTTCTTTTAACAATGAAACCTTATTACACAGCATTTACAAAAAACTCTATAATATTTAATTATGGATTGGATTATATGGCAATCTGTGCTTTTATGCAAGTTCCCAATATGGTTCATATAACTATACAGAAAATACTACAAGCAGAAGGAAATATGCTGACCCCAATGTGGTTTCAAATAGCAGGAGTAACTTTTAATTTTGTATTTGACCCACTACTTATTTTTGGAATAGGACCATTTCCTAAAATGGGTATCGTAGGTGCTGCTCTTGCAACAGTTTTAGGCTATACCCTATCTATGATTATAGCTATCATTACACTTTTATTTTCTAAACAGGTTGTTCGTTTAAAATTAAAAGGAGTTCATTTTGAACTAAAAACACTAAAAGCTATAATTTCCTATGGATTGCCGTCTTTTATTATGAATGCTCTCGGTTCCTTTATGGTTACCTTTGTAAATCTATTTCTCGTGGTTTATTCAGATACAGCCGTTGCCTTTTTTGGAGCTTATTTTAAAATACAGCAACTAATTGTAATGACCGTAAATGGTTTGATTCAAGCTGTTTGCCTATTATGCGTTATAATTTTGGAGCAAAGCAAATTAAACGACTTAATCAAGCCTACAAAAGTGGAGCCTCTATCGCAGTAATTATGATGATGCTAGGGATGTTATTGGTACTATTTTTACCAAAAGAAATTCTTAAACTTTTTTCTGCATCTGAAACAATGCTTTCTTTTGGTATACCCGCTATGAGGATTATGTCAATTGGATTTGTTTTTAATGGACTATCCACAATGATTGCTACCTATGCACAAGCAACTGAAAAAATTATTCAAAGCATAATTATCCAGTTATTGCGACAATGTATTTTACTTCTTCCACTTATGTGGGTGTTAAATTATATTTTTAAAATGAACGGAATTTGGATTTCTTTTCCAGTTACAGAAATCATTGTATTTGGTATTGCAACTATTATGATAAAAAGGAATAAATAGTATTTCTAATCTAAATAAAAAATAAGCCGACTGCATCAAGTATACTTTTTATACTTTTGCATTCGGCTTATTTTTACAAACCAACCTCATATTGGAATTGTCATTTGTTAATCAGTAGATTTTTCAATATTGTCTTAAAATGATTTATTCTAAAGTAAATCAGCCAACAGCACAGTTAAGGAACTGTTGGCCAATAATAATCAAGATTTATGTATAGGAAATATTAATCCTACCAAACACCATACATCTTAGTAAGCATTGCAACGATGAAAGCAATGAAGATGATGAGGCAAGCGATGTTCTTACCAGTGAAGAACTTAACACCCTGATGGTAACCCATATCGTTGTTACCAAAGCAAGCTTCATACTTGAAACCTGTAAGCTGTTCAAGAGTCTTCTTAACTTCTGGAGTAACATCTTCCATCTTACCACCAGCATGAATTCTAGCAACTTCATCCTTAACAATCTGGTGAGTTCTATGGTCAAGCTTCATTCTAATTGTGAAGTAGATACCGATAATGGCAAGACCACAAACACCAATTAATAATACGAGAAGAATTGCTGTAATAGCACTTTCAGGCTGATTGTCTGCCTTCTTGTCGAAACCATTAGCAGCAAGTACGAAACCTAAAGTCTGAACAACGATGAATCTCATAAGCTTACCAGCCATTGTCATCGCACCAGCGTAAACGCCTTCTCTTCTACGGTTAGTAACAACTTCATCAACATCGGCCATAAATGTATATGTACTCCATGGGATGTAGTAAACAGAACCAGTACCTAAACCAAAGATTGCTGTAATAGCAATAACGATTAACTTGTCTTCGTGTAAGTCGCCACCATGCATAGCACCGAAACCGATACCAACATAAGCTAAAACGGCAACGATAACAACTGCTAAAGCTAACATGTAAGGCTTCTTGAAACCAATCTTAGCAACTACAGCCATACAAATGAATGTAGAAATTAACTGTAAGATAGCTGACATTGAGTTCATTTCAGCAGCGAATGCCTTTTCATTATGAAGGGCATAAACAACATAGTAAGTAAATGTTGATGCGAATAACCATTCAGCACCGAAACCGAAAAGGTACATACCTAAGTGGTGTCTGAAAGTCTTTAACTTTAATGTAGATAAGTTATCAATGTATAACTTCTTAAGGATTTCGCCTAAGCCTCTTGTGTCACTTTCTTCCTTAACTTCTTCAGGACTTCTTTCCCAAGAGTTAATGTAAAGTAAGATAAGAGAAATCATCATAATTACACAGTATGTAACAGCTGTTGCAATATATGGTACAGGATTGTCATTTGCTTCACCATAAATAGAGAAGAAAAGAGCTGGGATACCAGAAGCAAGGAAGTTTGCAATCTTACCCATGGCAGCCTTAGAACCTGTAAGGTATGTTCTTGTATCGAAATCGCTTGTCATTTCTACAGCAAGTGTTTCGTAAGGAATCATAACACTTGTGTAAACAAGTTCGAATGCAAGGAATGTAATTAAGTGATACCAGAAGTTTGCACTTCACTCCAATTACCTGTTGGTAACCACATTAATGGGTAAATTAACATAAGTGGAATACCTAACAAGATGAAGAATCTACGACGACCAAACTTACGACCGATAGCTGTCTTGTAGAAGTTATCAGTAATGAAACCCATTACAGGGTTGAGGATTACATCTAAGAGTGTTGGAAGACCAACGATTGTACCAGCCTTAACTGGGTCTAACTGACAAACAGTTGTAAGGTAGATAAGAAGCCAAGCACTTGTAATTGCAAGTGGACCACTACCTAAAAGGTTACCACAGCCATATGAGAACTGTGTGAACCAAGTGATTTTTCTTGAATTTTTCATACTAAATTCTCCTTTAGTTTCATATTTGGCAGACTTCGCATTGTCATACCAGAAATAACCCCTTTATACCTTTTAGAATAAATCATTTTAACGATAAAGCCTTTCCCCTATTCTAGTTGGCAATATCGAATAAAGACAACACCCTCTTTCCTAAATCTACATACTCACTTATACTAACATATTTTACAAATTTTTTAAAGCCTTTTTTGAAAAAAATGTTGAAAAATTTGTAAATTTAACGAAAAATGCTCTATTATCAAGATTTTTTTGAACTCTTTTTCAAGTTTCAGCACAAAACTGACTATAAATTATTTCAAATTTCACAAAACCCTTGATTAAAAATAGATGAATAATCTCGTGACATATAAGTGAATTACAAATATTAGTAATCAACATCTCATTCAAGATGTATAAGATAAGCATATAATAATAAATTTAATTAAGTTTTGTTAAACTTGTCTTAAATTTATATTACTATATATAATATTACCACTAAATTAATAAATGTCAACCAATTTTTTGTAAATTTTTTTATATTTTTTACAAATATCAATAAAGACCCTTAGTAAAAATTTATACTAAGGGTCTTTTTCTATAAAAATTTATGCAACAAATATGTCAAGATTACTTTAATCTTTCAATCTGTTCTTCTACAGCCTTGAGCATTGTAGAATATTTTTCCATTTTAGCCTTTTCTTCAGCAATAACCTTTTCAGGTGCTTTAGAAACAAAGCCCTGATTAGAAAGTTTCCTTTCTACTCTTTCAACTTCCTTAATAAGTTTTTCTCTTTCCTTAGAAAGTCTTTCCTTTTCCTTAGCAATATCTACAAGTTCAGCAAATGGCATATAAATAACACCATTGTGAATTACTGTAGAAACTGCATCATCATCAATACCAGTCTTATCAGCCTGAACTACAACTTCACTAGCATAAGCAAGTGTAGCAAAGAATACCTTACCATGTTCGAAAATATTTCTTACATCTTCGTTTTCACTTACTACAAATACCTTAGCCTTTTTGCTAGGAGCAACATTCATTTCAGCTCTGATATTTCTAATATTCTTAATGGCTTCTTTCATAAGCTCAATAGCCTTTTCGTCTTCTTCAAAATCAAATTCTGAAGTAAATTCTGGCCATTTAGAAAGCATAATTGTTTCTTCTTCTGACTGAATAGAAGTGAATATTTCTTCTGTAATAAATGGTTCAAATGGGTGGAGCATTTTAAGAGCATTAATAAGAACAGTCTTTAATGTCCAAAGAGCAGCCTCTCTTGTTTCATCTTCTTCATTATAGAGTCTAGGCTTAACCATTTCAATATACCAGTCACAGTATTCGTCCCAAATAAAGTCATAAACTTTCTGTACAGCAATACCAAGTTCATAATTATCAAGGTATCTGTAACTTCCTTTGCAAGAGTATTAACCTTGCTTAAAATCCACTTGTCAGCAGATGTAAGCTTACTCTTGTCAAGCTTAGGTTCAGAATCGCCAATGTGCATCATAACAAATCTGGCAGCATTCCAAAGCTTGTTACCAAAGTTTCTACTGTTATCCATTCTTGAATAGTAGAAACGCATATCGTTACCAGGAGCATTACCTGTAATCAATGTAAGTCTTAAAGCATCAGCACCGTAATCCTTGATAACTTCCAATGGGTCAATACCATTACCAAGGGACTTACTCATCTTTCTACCTGTTCATCTCTTACAAGTCCATGGATAAGTACAGTCTTAAATGGCACTTCGCCCATCTGTTCCATAGCAGAGAATACCATTCTAACTACCCAGAAGAAAATAATATCATAACCTGTTACAAGTACACTTGTAGGGTAGAAATGCTTTAATTCTTCTGTCTGTTCTGGCCAACCTAAAGTTGAGAATGGCCATAACGCAGATGAGAACCAAGTATCAAGACAGTCTTCGTCCTGCTTAATATTTGTGCTACCACATTTTGGACAAGTCTTTGGAGCTTCTTTACTAACAATAACTTCGCCACATTCACAGTAATAAGCTGGAATTCTGTGACCCCACCAAAGCTGTCTTGAAATACACCAATCGTGAATATCTTCAAGCCAATGAGTATAAATCTTACCAAATCTATCTGGAACAAACTTTAAGTCCTTATTGTAATAAGCATCAAGAGCTGGCTTAGCAAGTTCTTCCATCTTTACAAACCACTGCTTTTTAATAAGTGGTTCAATTACAGTATGACATCTATCGTGAACACCTACGGCATGGTTGATTTCTTCTTTTCTAATGAAAAGACCCATTTCGTCAAGTTCTTCTACAATCTGTTTTCTGGCATCGTATCTATCCATACCTTCAAACTTGCCACCATTGGCATTAATTGTACCGTCATCATTTAAAATATTAATCTTAGGAAGATTATGTCTTTCGCCAACTTCAAGTCGTTAGGGTCGTGAGCTGGAGTAATCTTAACAACACCAGTACCAAATTCCATATCAACATATTCATCAGCAATAATTGGAATTTCTCTGTTTACAAAAGGAACTACACAAACCTTGCCTACAATATCCTTATATCTTTCATCATCTGGATGAACTGCAATAGCTGTATCGCCAAGCATTGTTTCTGGTCTAGTTGTTGCAAACTCTAAGAATCTGTCAGTACCCTTAATAGGATATTTAATATGCCAAAAACCACCCTGCTTATCTTCGTGTTCAACTTCTGCATCAGAAATTGTAGTCTGACAAGTAGGACACCAGTTAATTAACTTTTCGCCCTGATAAATGTAGCCTTTTTCATATAACTTACAGAAAACTGTGAGAACAGCATCAGAAAGACCTGCATCCATAGTAAATCTTTCTCTTTCCCAGTCACAAGAAGAACCAAGTTTTTTAAGCTGGTTAAGAATAGTGCTACCGTATTCTTCTTTCCAAGCCCAAGCTCTCTTGAGGAAGCCTTCTCTACCAATATCTTCCTTTGTTAAACCTTCTTCACGCATTTTGTTTACAATTTTAACTTCTGTTGAAATTGCAGCATGGTCTGTACCAGGAACCAAAGTGCGTTATAGCCCTGCATCCTCTTCCAACGAATGAGAATATCCTGCATAGTGTTATCTAAAGCATGTCCCATATGAAGATGACCAGTAATGTTTGGTGGTGGAATTACGATTGTAAAAGGCTTTTTAGTCTTGTCCACCTCTGCGTGAAAATAACCCTTGTCGAGCCAGTTCTGATAAATTCTGTCCTCAACTATTGAAGGGTCATAGTTTTTTGCTAATTCTTTACTCATTTTTACCTCCAAAAATATCATTAGTTACATATTTATATAAAAAAAAGATGCTTTCATCTAACAAAGGACGAAAGCATCGCGGTACCACCTTAATTCCTGCTTACACAGGCACTTAAATGATTTAACGCAATCCTACGCCAGACCTAACTATTCAGCCTGATGACTCCAAAGCTACCTTCACTATCACTTTTCTCAATGTGCATCTCAGCCTATGTACACAAATCTCTGTCAGATGTTAATAGTTACTCCTCTTTTTCTCAGTCAAAACAATATATCTATCAAGCAATTAGCTTAAAAATTCAACAATAGCTTCAAGGGCTTCTTCTTCGTCTGGACCGTCAGCTGAAATAACAACATCGTGACCTACAAGATTACCAATTGAAATTACACCCATAATACTCTTTAAATTTATATTTTTATTATCCATCTGTAAATGGAGTTCACTAGCATATCTGCCAGCAGTCTGAACAAGCATAGCGATAGGTCTTTCTACAAGACTTGTACCAACAACTAATTCCTTTTTACTCATTTTGCATTTCCCCCTTTAATTCAGAAGCCATTTCACATATTTTATTTAATCTATGATTTACACCAGACTTTCCAATAGGTGGGTCAACCAACTCCCCTAAAGCTTTAAGACTAGCGTCTGGATTTTTCAATCTAGCAATAGCCATAGTCCTTAAATTGTCCGGCAAAAAATCTAAACCGACAGTATTTTTTATATATTCTATTGCCTCCGACTGTCTCACAGAGGCAGACACTATTTTATTGAGATTAGCGGTTTCGCAATTAACTTTTCTGTTAATATTATTTCTTACTTCCTTTATAACTCTCAGATTTTCAAATTCTAAAAGTGCCTTGTGAGCAGACATAATATTAAGCAAATCAACTAATTGCTCGCCCTCCTTATAATATACAACAAAATAGGTTTTTCTTTCAATGATTTTTCCATCAATGCCAAACTCAGAAATAATTTCTTTCAAGTCTGTCATAAGGTCATAATCACTACTAACAAACTCCATATGATACTGCTTGTTAGGGTCAGCAATAGATCCACAGGCAACAAAACTAGCCCTTACAAAGGCTCGTTTACAGCACATCGAAGAAACAACAGAGGGGTCAACTACATAACCATAATCTGACCAGCCTCTGTCTTTAACTTTAGTATTTTCAATTATTTTTTGCACAAGGTCACTATCATCAATAACTATTTCATTACCTTTGATACTTACTTCTACCTCATACAATTTATATATTAATGCTTTAGCCCTATTTAAAACAGCTTTCACACTATCTCGAATTACAATATTAAACCCATTGTCACTACCAAACAACTCTCCACAGAATAAAATATATGCTGTAAGTTCGGCATTAAGACAATGAAAATTTCTTTCTTCGTAATCAAGTATTTCATTTTTAACTTCAGTTGAAAATGACATATAACCACCGTCTGACCTACTTGCAGTCAGAACAACCGCAAAGATTTTATTTTGATGTTTTGTATCTTAACTTAGCAAAATCATTATTAAGTAAAGTATACTATCTCTTTGCGTCTTTGTCAATATCTCGGTGGGCTATTACCACACTATGACCAGTCCTTTTGAGATTATTGTACAATTCGTTAGCCAATGTTACACTTCTATGCTTTCCACCTGTGCAACCTATACCAATTACAAGTTGATTTTTGCCCTCTTTAATATAATTTGGTATAAGAAATTCTACCATATCGTTTAATTTTTTAGAAAATTCTTTAGCTTCGTCCCATTGCATTACATAATCCCTGACAGCTACATCGTTGCCAGTAAGGTGCTTTAATTCTGCTATATAAAATGGATTTGGAATAAAACGCACATCAAACACAAGGTCACAATCTGCTGGTATTCCATACTTAAATCCGAAACTAAGAACTGTTATCATAAGACTTTCAAATCTGTCATCATCAAGGAATATAGAAGAAAGTTGTACCTTAATTCCCTTGTAAGCATATTTGAAGTATTAATTATAAAGTCCGCTCTTGTTTTAATATCTCGGAGAAGTTCTCGTTCTCTCTTAATTCCCATTATAATTCTTTCGCCCTTTGACGCAAGGGGATGAGAACGCCTAGTTTCTTTATATCTTTTAAGTAAAACTTCATCGCTACAATCCAAAAAGAGAATTTCATACTTACTTGTTTCACTTCTGACTTCGTTTAAGAAATTAAAAAGCTCTCCAAAAGTCTGCCACCTCTAATATCAATGCCTAATGCCACTTTGTCCATTCCTGAATTGGGCTTTCACAAGTTCCACAAACTTGGAATAAGACTTGGAGGAAGATTATCTACACAAAAAAAGCCTATATCTTCCAAAAATTTAAGTACGGTACTTTTTCCTGCACCAGACATACCTGTTACTATTATAAAACGCATAGGCTTTCCTCCTTTTTTATTGACCTATAATTCTAACCTCAGGCTCTAACCTGACGCCAAATTTATCATAAACTATTTCTGTTACTTTTTCTATAAGCTCTAAAACTTCCTGTGCTGTAGCTCCACCATTATTTACAACAAAACCACAATGCTTAGGACTAACCTGTGCCTTGCCTACACTAAAGCCTCTAAGTCCACTATCATCAATAAGTTTGCTGCAAAATACCCCTCTGGCGTTTAAATGTACTGCCTGCACTAGGAAATTCTACTGGCTGTTTTGTATTTCTCTGAGAATTAAGTTCTTTCATCTTTGATGAAATTTCTTCTTTATTTCCCTTTTCCAATTTTAAAACAGCCTCTAAAACTATCATTTTTTCAGCCATAATACGGCTATTTCTGTATTCAAAGCCAGCCTGTTCGTTGTCAAGCTCAATAACTTACCATCTTTAAGAACCTTACAAGAAACTAAAACATCTCTAATTTCCCCGCCGTAAGCACCGGCATTCATACAAACAGCACCACCTATAGTGCCTGGAATACCACTTGCAAACTCAAAACCAGTAAGACTATTTTCCATAGCCTTTTTTGCTACAGTAGAAAGTAAAGCTCCACTTTGAACAGTTATTTCATTTCCATTTACAGTAATATCACTATACTTTTTGTATATCTGAATTACTATACCCCTAATTCCATTATCTTTTACAAGCAAATTACTGCCATTTCCAATAATGTAATATGGTGTATTCGTTTTCTCAGCAATTTTAATTACATTTTCTATATCTTCTGTTGATTGAGGTGTAACAAAAATATCTGCATTTCCACCTATTCTAAATGTAGTATGCTTGCTCATAGGTTCATTTTCAATTACATTGTTTTCGCCTATAGCCTTTTTCAATACTTCAATAATATTTTCCATATTTACTCCTGATAATTTCCTAACATTGCTGCACCAACAATACCTGCATCATTTCCCAATTTTGCAACCTTGATTTCTGTCTTACAGTTGCCACCATAAGCCTTATCACGAACTATCTGCTGAATTGGTCTTGTAAGTTTAACACCCTGTGCACATACGCCACCACCAATAATTACAGACTGTGGTTCAAATATATTTACAAGGTTTACTATACCAATAGCTACATATTTTATGTACTTATCAATAATATCTAAGGCAACTTCATCTCCCTTATCTCCTGCATCAAATACCATTTTTGCATTAATAAGTTTGATGTTACCGTCTACAAGATTATATATTTCACAGTTTGGATATTTAGCAGCAGCCATTCTGCCCTCTCTTGCAAGAGCAGTAGCAGAAGCATAGGCTTCCCAACAGCCAAGTCTACCACAAGTACATTGTTCGCCCTCGTACATAACAACCATATGACCAGCCTCTGTACCACCGCCAAAAGCACCTCTTAAAAGTTTGCCATTTACAATAATACCTGAGCCTACACCTGTACCAAGTGTTATATAAATTACATCTTTCAAGCCATCTCCGGCACCAGTTGTAATTTCGCCAATAGCTGCACAGTTAGCATCATTTTCCAAATACACTTGTAAACCAAGAGCTTTACCGACATACTCAGCAATATTTGTATGATTAAAATTAAGATTATTGGCATATTCCAAAACACCAGTTTCTCTGTTTACAACACCTGGAACACCAATACCTACATATTCAACATCACTTAATTCTAAATTATTTTCTGCAACAACCTTTTTACAAAGAGCAATTAAGTCATCTAAAATAAGGTCTGCACTTCTTACACTAATTGTAGGAGTTGACTCCTTTGAAATAATTTTACCATTTTCATCAACTAAACCTACGAAAATATTTGTTCCACCTAAATCTACGCCTAAATAATACATTCTTATTCTCTCCTTAATAAATTAATGATTACCATTCATAGCGTTATTCATAATAGCGTCGTTTAATGCCTGAGCTGCATTGTAACCCATCTTCTTCTGTCTACAGTTTACAGCAGCAGACTCACAAATGATTGCCAAGTTTCTACCAGGACGAACCGGTATATTATGACATACAACCTTGTTTCCAAGTATATCCATATAATTTTCCTTTATACCAAGACGGTCATAAGCCTTACCCTTTTCCCAGTATTCAAGTTTAATAATAATGTCAATATCCTGTGTATCCTTTACAGACTGAACACCAAACATCTGTTTAACATTGATAATACCGATACCTCTAACTTCAATGAAATATCTTATAAGTTCTGGACAACTACCTACTAAAGTAGTATGTGAAACCTTTTAATTTCAACGGCATCATCAGCTACAAGTCTGTGGCCTCTCTTTACAAGTTCAAAGAGCAGCCTCACTTTTACCTATACCACTTTCGCCTGTAATAAGTACGCCTTCGCCGTAAATATCAACAAGTACACCATGAACAGTAGTTCTTTGGTGCAAGCTGAACTTTTCATCCACTTTAAAAGCTCGCCCATAAATTCTGAAGTAGTTTCCTTTGTTTTAAGAATAGGAACACCTCTCTGCTTTGCATAGTAGAGCATTTCCGGATGAGGGTCTAAATCTCTACACATAATTACACAAGGCATTTTATAATGGAAAAGTTTTTCAAGAGTTTCCTGTCTGAATTCTGGAGTAAGCTTACAGAGATAAGTGTATTCAACAATACCCATTAACTGCACTCTTTCACTATCAAAATAATCAAAGAATCCAGCAAGCTGTAAGGCTGGTCTGTTTACCTCCGGACTTTCTATTTCAATGGTTTTTAAATCTATTTCATCTGTTAAATTGACAAGTTCAAACTCGTCTTTAATTTCCTGAATAGTTACTGAATACATAATAATCTCCTTTCTTGTGTATACAATTTTCACAAAACATACACACTCATTTATCTTATAATAAACCAAATCAACAATATTTTCAATGGAAATTTCATCATTTAACAAAATTTTTCATAATTATAATATTTATTTTGAAAAATATAAAATAGAGGCAGAATACTACCTCAATTTTACATAAATTATTTTCTAAAAAAGTTATAAACAGCTTCAGCACTTTTTATATTCATACCGTCTACTTGTTGGAGTTCTTCAACCTCAGCTCGTCTTATAGCATTAATATCTCCAAAATGTTTCATCAAAGCCTTTCTTCTTACACTACCTATACCAGAAATATCGTCTAATATACTGTGTACTTGCTTTTTCTCTCTCAATTTTCTGTGATATTCTATAGCAAATCGGTGTACTTCGTCTTGCATTCTTGTAAGAAGTTTAAATCCCTCCGATGTATATGGTAATTCTATTTCTTCTCCATTATACATTAATGCCCTTGTTCTGTGTCTATCGTCTTTTACCATACCACAACTGGTACATACAAATTAAGATTGGTTAAAGCCTTTTGAACTGCTGAAATTTGACCCTTGCCACCGTCTAAGAAAATCATATCTGGCTTTTTGTCAAAACCAGCCTTTTTTAACATTTTCATCTCCAGAAGTTTCATTAATATATCTTGTAAATCTTCTAGTTATGACTTCTTCCATACTACCATAGTCGTCAGGTCCTATAATAGTTTTTATTTTAAATTTTCTATAGTCACTTCTCTTTGGAAGACCATTTTCAAAAACTACCATAGACGCAACGGATTCAAAACCTTGAGTATTTGAAATATCGTAACTTTCAATTCTATTAAGTTCAAAATCAATATTAAGTGCCTTTTGTATTTCTTCCAAAGCACCCTTTGTTCTCTTGTGTTCTCTCCTTATTTCAGCACCAAATTTATCAAGTACAATTTTTGCATTATTCTGAGCCATAAGCACAAGACTCTTTCTTTCGCCCTTTTGTGGCACAAGAACATTAACTCTTTGTCCTTTTTGTTCACTAAGCCATTGACTAATTAAATCAAAATCATCAATTTCACATTGAAGTATAACTTCCTTAGGTATAAAAGGAGTGCCACTATAGAACTGCTGAACGAACTGTGTCATAAGCTCCTTATCCTCTACGCCCTCACATTCTTCAAGCATAAAATGTTCTCTGCCTGTAATCTTACCTCCACGAATAAAGAAAATCTGCATTATACATTCTCTTATTCCTCTAGCAAAACCAATTACATCTCTGTCATCAATATGGAGATTTTCAATAATTTGCTTTTGGTTAAGTATTTTTATACTTTCAATAGTATCCCTTACTTCCGCTGCCTTTTCAAATTCCATTTCAGCTGAATATTTTAGCATTTTTGATGTAAGACTTTTTACTACATTTTCTGTTTTGCCACCTAAAAAATCCAGTATTTCTCCTATCATTTTGTTGTATTCTTCTTCTGATACTTTTCCAGTACAAACAGCCTTACATTGTCCTATATGATAATTAAGACAAGGTCTACCCTTCCTATATCTCTAGGAAAAATTTTGCTACATCTTCTGACCTGCCATATTTTATCTATAAGAGCTATGTTCTCCTTTACAGCTGAACTGTTTGTAAAAGGTCCAAAATATTTATTTTTATCTTTTAATAATTTTCTTGTAACAAAAACACGAGGAAACATTTCATTGGTAGTTACTTTTATATATGGATAAGTTTTATCGTCTTTTAAAAGAATGTTGTACTTTGGATTATGTTTCTTTATTAAATTGTTTTCCAAAATAAGAGCTTCTACCTCTGAACCAGTAACAATGTATTCAAAATGGTCAATATTGCTTACCATTTGCTTCACTTTCAAAGAATGGTTTGCTGAATTTTGAAAATACTGTCTTACTCTATTTTTTAATATTTTCGCCTTTCCAACATATATAATATCATCGGTTTTATCCCTCATAATATAGACACCAGGTGACTCTGGTAACTTTTTTAATTCCGCAGGAATATCAAACATTTCCTCACCTCTTTCAAAATTATCATAATTAATTTATTTTATCATACTTTTATTATAAGAGCAAACAGGAGGAAGCTATGCACAAAAAAGCAATTATAAAAAGTGCTATCATTCTTACATCAGCTAACATAATAACAAGGGTGCTAGGCTTTTTTACAGAATATATATGTCCAAAACCATAGGCGCTGAGGGTATGGGACTATATCAAATTATAACACCTTTATATTTGTTAATATGGGCTATTTCTTCCTCCGGTCTTTCAACTACAATGTCAAAACTGACAGCACAGGAAAAAGCAAAAGGACAACAGGGAAATGCCGAAAAAATATTGACTATTTCCTTGATTATTTCCGTTGCTATTTCTTTATGTTTAAGTATTAGTGTACATAATTTTGCCGAAGAAATAAGCAATATATAATAAAAGATAAGCGAACAACACTTTCTTTAAAATGGCTTAGTCCCTGTTTTCCATTTATGGCTGCCGGTTCTGTAATAAGGGGCTATTTTTTAGGTATGCAGGAGGCAAAAGTTCCTGCCATAAGTCAGGTTATAGAACAAATAGTGCGAATGTTGGCAGTTTATGTTTTGGCAGATACCTTTGTACCTATGGGGTTAGAATATGCCTGTGGTGCTGCTATACTAGGTATGGCTTTGGGAGAAATAATATCATTTTTATTTACCGCCCTTAATCTATTTTGTGTAAACCACAAATTAAAGCCAAAAATTCCCACCATAACCACATTTACAGCACTTTCCCTTATAACCTCAATGGCAATACCTCTTACATTAAACAGAGTTGCCAGCTCAATTTACGCAACAGTTGAAAATATTATATTGCCACAAAGACTTCAGCTTTTTGGTATGAGCCAAAGTCAGTCATTAAGCGAATTAGGTAGGTTAAGTGGTATGGCTATGCCTCTTGTTATGTTTCCCTCATCACTTTTAACAGCCTTAGCAACAGCTATACTACCAGTAATTGCTGAATGTTATACCCTAAAAATTATAACCGTATTACTTCAACATTAAAACATTCCCTTTTACTGACAGCTATTGTAGCTTGTGGAACAGGTGGTCTATTTATAACCTATGGTTACGAAATAGGTCAGCTTATTTATTCTGAAAAGGAAATAGGTAGTATGCTGAAACTAATCGGTTTTATATGCCCTTTTACATATTTGCAGGTAACACTTTCAGGAGTATTAAACGGACTTGGAGAGCAACTTTTTATATTTGAGGTCAATACTATTTCATCTCTTATTAATTTGATAAGTATATATTTTTTAGTACCTATTTATGGTTTAAATGGCTTTATATTCATATGGTTCATAACATCAATAGTTGTTACTACAATTACACTTCTTAGAATAAAAGAGAGGACAAAAACGCACTTTAGTGTAACACTATTATTTGTTAAACCTATACTTTCAATTACTTGTGCCTGTACAGTTATGTTGTTTATTTCAAACCACATTTTTAAAATTACAAACAACATTACTATATTAATTTCATTAACTATTGCAAGTGTCATTTATATTTTACTTCTTTTCATACTGAAATGCTTACGAAAAGAGGATTTAACCAGATTTTAAGCAAACTAAAAGGACTATATTCTAGTCCTTTTAGTCAATACTATTTAATTTTATTTGCTAATTTCTCAACTTTGCCTGCTAATTTCTTAGCTTCACTATTTACAGAATCTTCTTTTTCGCCCTTATTTGCTTTTTCCTGTAACTTTGAAACATCCATACCAAGATTTAAAATTTCAGTATACTGTTTTTCTGTAATATTGCCTTTTTCATAAAGCTGTGATGCAGTATTTTGCAAAGTAGTGTAAGCATTTACAAGACTTGTCAAATCTTCTGACTTAACTGTTGGCTGAGCAGTTTTTTATCATTTTGAGCAAGACCGTCTATAACCTCATTACCGGCACTAGCTCAGAAGCAAGAGCAACAAGACTTTCTCTTATTTTCAATAATTCAGCCTTATTTGTAGTTGTTTCTTCTGGATTGCTAACAATAGCGTCTAACTTACTACTAGCATTTTGAAATTCTGTCAATTTTGACTTATCCATTTTGCCATTATCCACAGCTGTTTTGATAGCACTTTCAAGCTCGCTAGTAACTTCTTCATAGCCTTTGCATAATTTTCTACATTACCTATACCACCTAAAGCATCTTGAACCTGACCCTCAAGTTCATCAGCCTTTGAAGTAAGGTCAATAAGTTTACTGGAAATGTTTGCATCTTGCTCCCCGTCAGTAGTAGCCGCAAACATATCTCTTGCTTCACTTAATTCCTGTTGGAGGTCATCTACTTCATCTTTCATTTCATCTGTAGCTATACCCTCTTGATATAAATCTCCTACAGTTACTTCAAGATTTGCAAGTTTATTATCAAGTGTTGAAATATTTTCTTGAATAGCAGCATTAACTTTATGACTTGTATTGCAACCAGTTAAGGAGCAAAGTACCATAGCCAATGCCATTCCCAATGCTAAAAATCTTTTCATTTTATCACCTAATTCACAATTTTATTAGTCAATAATACCTCTAATTTCATCAAGAGTCTTAATATTATTCTTATCCATAAATTCTTCAATGCCCTTTATAGTATCAATAGTAGCTGTAGGATTTATGAAATTAGCTGTACCAATAGATACACCTGTTGCACCAGCCATAATAAATTCAATAGCATCTTCTGCATTTGAGATACCACCCATACCAATAATAGGTACATCAACAGCCTTAGCTACCTGATAAACCATTCTTACAGCAACTGGCTTAACAGCTGGACCACTCATACCGCCAACTTTTCTATCAAGTACAGGCTTTCTTCTGTTAATATCAATCTTCATACCTGTAAGAGTATTTATAAGACTGAGAGCATCAGCACCACCGGCAACAGCAGCTCTTGCAATTTCTGTAATATCTGTTACATTTGGTGTAAGTTTAACAATTAAAGGTCTGTCAGCAACCTGCTTTACACTTGATACTACCTTTTCTACAAGTTTAGGGTCAGTACCAAAAGCAAGACCACCCTCACTTACATTAGGACAAGAAATGTTAAGTTCGAGCATATCAACATCTTGACCTCTTAAAGCTGTAACAACATTTACATATTCTTCAAGAGAGTGACCACAAACATTTACAATAATATTTGTATCAAGAGAATTGAGGAAAGGAATTTCATTTTTTATGAAATAGTCCACCCCAGGATTTTGTAAACCTACGCTATTAAGCATACCACCATAAACTTCGGCAATTCTAGGAGCTGGATTACCTTTCCATGGCTTGTCGGCAACACCCTTTACAACTATACCACCAAGTTTATTTAAGTCTACAAAATCTGAATATTCACGACCACAACCAAAAGTACCAGATGCAGTCATAACAGGATTTTTAAATTTAATACCACAAATCTTTACACTTGTATCAGCCATTACCAAACAACCTCCTTACAGTCAAATACTGGGCCGTCTTTGCAGACTTTCTTGTATGTTGTTCCGTCGCCCTCTTTTATTTCAACTACACAACCTACACAAGCACCAATACCACAAGCCATTCTTTCTTCCATAGAAACCTGACAAGGAATATTATTCTTCATAGCATATTCTGAAAGGAATTTAAGCATAATCTTTGGACCACAAGAATAAATCATATCTGCTGTAAGATTTTCTTTTTCCATTAACTGAACAACATTACCTTAAAGCCTTCTGAACCGTCGTCAGTTGTAACATATACTCTATCACAGACTCTAGCAAATTCATTTACTAAGAAAGGATTACTTCTGAAACCTAATACAGCAATTTTGCTCTTGCAATCTAATCTCTTTGCTGTTTCAAGTAATGGAGGAACACCAATACCGCCACCTACAAGAAGTGCTGTACCGTCATTAAGTGTATAGCCATTTCCACAAGGGCCAAGAACTCTAACCTTATCGCCTTTTTTAAGCTTTGAGAAAATATCTGTACCCTTACCTACAACCTGAAATACAACTCTGATATTGCCAACTACAACATCAATGCCACAAATACTAATAGGTCTTGAAAGGAGATTAACTCCATTATCCGGATAAATTTCTATAAACTGTCCAGGCTTTGCATCTTTAGCAATCTTTGGACATTCTAAAACGAGATTGCAGATACCCTTCTGCAAAAACTCTGTTGATACTACTCTTGCATTTTCTACATACTTCAAGAAAACACCTCCCAATATATTATAACTATATATTAAAGCATTTTGACGGATTTTACAAGTCCAAAGGTTATTTATTTACTTTACTTTGCAAATGTGGTATAGTATTGTTATTGGTTTCAGAAATAGGAGGATAAAAATGGAAAAACTTGAACAAAGTTAGTTAAACTCATTGAATATAAACAAAAGATGCTCTCTTAAATCTTATTTACGATTTAACAGAACTTCCAGAAAAAGAAGTAGAATACAAAATTCCTAAAAGAGTATTGGACCTTAAAGACAAAATATATAGCTGTTACAAAAAACTTGAGTTTGCTCTTGCTCAGGATATTGCTGACAGAAGTGAATACAATTCTCAGCTTGTTGATTTAAGTAAGGAAATTGTAAATATGGGCGTTATAATAAATCGCTACACTTGTTTAAATGACCAAATGGGCGAATACCTTGTAAACGAATTTAAACTTAAAGATGTTTCAAACATTAGTGACGATGTTCCTTTATCAAATAAATCTGTAGTTAGTGCAGCCGCTCATTTCGCTTCACATCAGGATTGTTCAACAATAGAGGGAAAATTTGCTATTTCAAATATTATGGCTAATCTTCCTATAAGAATGACTAAGGACAAGTTCTCTGATTATGTTACAAAGGGATTAGGTATTTTAATCGATAATCTTCCACCTACATTTGCAAAGGCTTGTAGCGACAGATTAAAGGATATGTTCTATGTGCCAGTTGACAGCATAAAAGAAGATTTCCCAATGATGTATGAAAAGATTTCTGCTGTTTATGCCCTTGATACAGAAGCTGCTACAAAGGAAGATTTGAAAGTTATATTGCTGATGTTGATGACAATGTAGAGGCTTTACAAAGTATCTACTCTCTTTTAAGCATTTACTACAACGATGTAAACTACTTACTTATTCTTTCAAACTTTGCTATTGACGAAGATACTTATTCCAAGATGAAATGCTTATTAAGGATTTCTACTATTCAGTAGTTGACTACATTGAAAACAAAGACGATGAACTTGCTGATACTGTATTTTTACAGGTTTCAAACGAAATTGAAAGCCGCTTTGAAGATAGTAAGCCTCTTGAAGAAGAAATTAACAACCTTATGGACGGAATTACTGATTGGGATAATCTTTCAGATGAATTAAAAACAACTATTTCTGTAAATAATGCCGTTAGCAATAGATTTTACAGAGAGCTTGAAGAAGAAATTATGACTCCTCAGGATTTAGAAAAGGAATATACTGCAGAAGAACTTGCAAACGATGTGAATACATATATTGCTGATGTTTGTGCTGAACTTCCAAAGACAAAAGAAAAATTCTTAAAGCAGAAATTCTTAAAGAATATTCCTTGCCCTATGACACAGGAAGAATTTGTAGACTATGCTACATACTCTCTTGACGGCGTAAACGATAAACTTGTTTCACTTGTAGCTTATGGCAATATATTTGAAATTGTAGATGCTTTAGAAAAGCAAGAACATGAACATGGCGACAGCTGTGATTGTGGTCACGAGCATCATCACGAACATGGTCACGATTGTGGTTGCGGTCATGAGCATCATCACGAACATGGTCACGATTGTGGTTGCGGTCATCACCACCACTAAAATAACTGGTCAGAACAAATTAACTGCGTTAATTTGTGGCTTGTTACACAAGCCATCGGATTTATCTTTCCGATTCACTTCAGAACAAATTAGCTTCGCTAATTTGTGGCTTGCACACAAGCCATCGGATTTATCTTTCGGTTCACTGGTCAGAACTTTCAACTTCGTTGAAAGCCACACTTCGTGTGTCCGATTTATCTTTCGGTTCACTAACGGTATCAGACTTATTCTATCTGATACCGTTTTTCTATTTTTATCTTTAAAAATCTTACAAAAGGAATTGCCAACACCATTCCAATTAGTCCAAAGTTTCCCTCCTACTGCAAGGGCAATTATTATCACAACTGGATTTAATTTAACACTATGTTCTAAGACTTTAGGAGAAATTACATAGCCGTCTATTTGTTGCAATACTATAATTACAATACCCACAATAACAGCCTTTGACACATCTCCATTTACCAGAGCCATAAACACAGAAAGTAGAAAACCAATTAATGCTCCAAAATAGGGAATGATATTAGATAGTCCACTTATTATACCTATTATTAAAGGAAATTTTATTCCCATTATTCCCAAAACTACACTTATAATAACCGACATAATAATTCCGTCAGTAAACTGTCCTCTTATATAACCTGAAAAAGCATTATCCATATCTTCAATATTTACAGCACAAAATTTATAAAACTTTTTCAGGCAAGATTTTTTTACAATTACTTCTTAAAGCTATCAGAAATACTTCTTTATCCTTTAAAAGATAAAAAGATATAATAAGTCCTAAAAGAACTGTAGCTATTCGCCCTAGGGTTCTATAAAATATTGCTAATCTAATACCATTATTCATAGTATCATAAATTTTTCCCTTAAAAATATTTATATAATTAATTATAAATCCAAATGGTATCTTTCCAAATAGTAAAGTACATCTACGTAGACATTTTCAATATTGTGTTTAAAGTTTTCTATAATAAGATTCATACCCTCTACAAAAAGTAATTTTACCGCCTAGCCTAATTTCCTTAACGGTTACATAGCAAATAAAAAATATAAAACCCAATATTATTATATAGACTAAAAAAACACTTAAAAATCTATTCCTTATTCTTTCACAAAAAAATCCACCATAGGATTAAGTACATAAGCTATAGCAAAACCCAATATTAACACCGAAAAAATTGATGTAATATAGGCTAATATATTAACAGCACAATTATATATGCCACTTACATTTCCTAAGGCATAACAAACACCGTCTACAACAGCCTTAAAAATGTAGCATATCATAAAAGTAAAAATAATATAAAAGCATAAGCTTAAAATAACTTTTATCCCACGGCAGATTCATTTAATATCTTCCTATTCTCTAATCTCAGCTAATACATTTAAGAGAAATTCCCAAGTTCTTTCAACAGATGGAATTTCTGCTCTTTCACTAGGAGAATGAATATCCAAAAGATTAGGACCAAATGAAACCATATCAAAATCAGGTACTTTTTCTGCAAAAAGACCACATTCAAGACCTGCGTGAACAGTTTCAACAACTGGAGCTTTGCCATATTGCTCTGTATAAACCCTTTCACAAAGATTACGCAATGGTGAATCCTGTTTCATTTCCCAAGCCGGATAATCTCCTCTGAATGTAGTATTGCCATTTGCAAGCTTTGTTAAACTCTCAATTTTAGAATAAAGTTCGATTTTCTTTGACGGAATATCACTTCTTATAGCACAAACCATTGATACACCATTTTCATCTGTACTAACAACACCTAAGTTGTTAGAAGTATGTGGCATATCCAGTTCCAAATTCATAAACTGTATACCGTCTGGAATATTATTCATAACTGTTAAAACTCTTGTTGTACTTTCATCTGAAAATACCTCTGTCTTTTCTGTCTTTTCAACAGTAATAGTAATATTGTCATCAATATTATAGTATTCATTTAAGAATTCAGCCTGTAAAAGTTTACACTGAACATCTAAATTTTCAATACTACTACAAGACACAATAGCCTCACTAAGACTAGGAATAGCATTATCCTTTGAACCACCGCTTATTTCAGCCACTTCAATATTGCAATTTTCAACTAAACTTTCAAGTGTTCTAGCCATAAGTTTATTAGCATTAGCTCTGTATCTTACAATATCAATACCAGAGTGACCACCCTTTAAACCTGAAATAGTTATATTTGCAAATTCTTGATTTTTAGGTTCTACATACTCTACAGGAACAACAGAATTTGTCTTTCTGCCACCGGCACAGCCTACAGTAAATATACCTTCTTCTTCTGAGTCTACATTTAATAAAATTCTACCCTCTAAAAGTGTCATATCAAGGCTACTAGCACCTAACATTCCCACTTCTTCATCAGTTGTAAACACAACTTCAAGAGCTGGATGTGGAATATCATCACTGTCAAGAAGTGCCATACCCATAGCAACAGCAATACCGTCATCAGCACCAAGAGTTGTGCCGTCTGCTCTTAAATAATCTCCCTCATAAATCATTTTAATAGGGTCTTTGAGGAAATCGTGAACCACATTTGGATTTTTAACACAAACCATATCCATATGACCTTGAATTACAACAGTAGGAGCATTTTCATACCCCTTTGTAGCACCTTTTTTGATTATAACATTGTTGGCACTATCCTGATGAACCCATAAATTTCTTTCCTTTGCAAATGAAACAATGTAATCGCTTACACCTTTTTCATTTCCACTACCTCTAGGAATTTGGTTTATAGCCTCAAAAAATTTTAAAACATTGTCACATTTCATTTTTTATCACCTCAAAATTATACAATTAAGTCCTATGGCATTACCATAGGACCTAAAGTTAGTATATTTATTATATTCAATAAATTTAAAATTAATTCTTAAAGCTGTGGATAGGAGCTGGAATTCTACCACCTCTGTTTACGAAATCAGCACAGCTAAATTTATTTACAGGCATAATAGGAGCATAACCAAGAAGACCACCAAATTCTACTGATTCGCCTACACCCTTACCAATTACAGGAATAAGTCTAACAGCAGTAGTCTTGTTGTTAATCATACCAATAGCCATTTCATCAGCAATGATACCAGAGATTGTTTCAGCAGAAGTGTCACCAGGAATGGCAATCATATCAAGACCTACTGAACAAACACAAGTCATAGCTTCAAGCTTTTCAAGAGTTAAAGCACCGGCTTCAACTGCATCAATCATACCATGGTCTTCACTTACAGGAATGAAAGCACCACTAAGACCACCAACGCAAGAAGATGCCATAACGCCACCCTTCTTAACATTATCGTTAAGAATAGCAAGAGCAGCAGTAGTACCAGGAGCACCAGCGTGTTCAAGACCCATTTCATTGAAGATTTCTGCAATACTATCGCCAACAGCAGGAGTTGGAGCAAGTGAAAGGTCAATAATACCAAAAGGAACATTTAATCTCTTTGATGCTTCTAAAGCAACAAGCTGACCTACTCTAGTAATCTTGAATGCAGTGTTCTTTACAGTTTCGCAAAGTGTTTCAAAGTCAGCACCTCTTACACTTTCAAGAGCTCTCTTAACAACACCAGGACCACTAACACCTACGTTAATAACCTTATCTCTTTCGCCTACACCATGGAAAGCACCAGCCATAAATGGGTTATCTTCTACAGCATTTGTGAAAACAACAAACTTAGCACAGGCAATACAAGCATCGTCCTTAGTCATTTCAGCCATTTCCTTAATAGTATGACCTAACTGCTTAACAGCTGACATATTGATACCGTTTCTTGAGCTACCTACATTAACAGAAGAACAAATTCTGTTTGTAATAGTAAGTGCTTCTGGAATACTAGCAATTAAAGCCTTGTCGCTTTCAGTACAACCCTTTTGAACAAGAGCAGAGTAACCACCAATGAAGTTTACGCCAACTTCATTCGCAGCTTTGTCAAGAGTTTTAGCAATCTCAACATAGTCTGCTGGATTTTTGCTAGCACCAACAAGAGCAATAGGTGTAACAGAAATTCTCTTATTTACAATAGGAACACCAAATTCCTTGCCAATCTCATCGCCTGTAGAAACAAGCTTTTCAGCACTCTTAGTAATCTTATCGTAAATTTTTTCATTTAACTTTTTCTGGTCTGAATCAACACAATCTAAAAGGTTAATACCCATTGTAATAGTTCTTACATCAAGATTAGCCTCTGAAATCATATTATTAGTTTCTTGTACTTCACCACGAGAAATCATAGATATACCCTCCAATTAAATTCTGTGCATATTGTCGAAAATATCTTCTCTCTGAAGTCTGATATCAACGCCAATTTCTTTACCGAGATTTGCAAGCTGGTCGATTACTTCTGATACTCTATCACTACAGCCAGTTAAATCAACAATCATCATCATATTGAAGTAACCATTTACAATAGTCTGAGAAATATCTAAAATATTAATCTTGTCTTCTGCAAGATAAGTACAAACCTTAGCAATGATACCAACTTGGTCCTTACCTAAAACTGTAATAATGCCTTTCATCAAAAAAATCCTCCTTAGTGTAACCCTTAGTGTAATATAAATTATATTTATACAATCATAGCATAAAAGCGTGTATAATTCAAGAATAAATTGTAAATTTATGTCTACAATTCAATTTTTATAAAGTAAAAATCACAGGTTTATGGAAATAGTTTAAACCTGTGATTTTTATTTTAATTTTTATTGTCTTTCATAAAGTAGCTGTATTTGCATAGTTACCATTTACATAAAAGTCCTTTTCTTACTATGTAATATCAATTAAAATTCTGTAGTTTATGATATTCAGCAACTATTTCATACAAATTATACTTCATTTTGGGATTTTATTAATTTATAAAATACCTATTTTCTTTAAAATACAACCTAAAATCCCCAATACTATCGCCCATATTACCAAAAAGCCACCACAAAAAGATTCTCTTGATCCTATTGAATTAGCGTATACCACACTATAAATAATATAGGCAATAAACAACGAAACAACTATTAAAATTACACCTAAAACTGTCATTATAATAACACCCCTTTTTTAATTATATTTGTCAACACTTACTGTGTTCACTATTATATCTACATAAATATTAATAAATTATGTACAATTTTATGCTATAAGGAATTAAATTTCTATCCTTTAGTTAATAAGCTAATATGCTTTTACCATCTTCCGAAACTTTTTCCATAAGCCCCTTTTCACCATATTTTATCAAAAGAACCCTATAAGCATATAGAATATCAATATTTTCTGCTGTCTTAATTTGACTATCGGTTATAGCTAAGTCATCAAATTTACCTTTTTTCCTAACCGTTCCATCTGAATTATACAATGTTCCTTCTATTACATCATAGTTCTTAAATGTTCCTTCAAATAATTTTTCCTCTGTGTTTGCAGAATATATAGTGCCTTTTCCATTCATTTCATCTTTTTTAAATTTACCTTCATACCATTTGCTCCTATACCTGTATATAAAACACCTTTCCATTATATTTATCATTTTTCATATTACCTTGATATTTTATAATAGGTTTAATTACTGGATATTTTACATGTATTTCATACGAATTCGTACTTTTAAGATACCCCGCCATAATAAGCTCTAACTCAGATGTAGCAGATTCTTTAATCCATTTACTCTTAGCTGTTCTTGCTTTTTCTTCATCATATTTACTAAGATAGTTTTCACAATAACTTGAATAATCCAAATTATAAGAATTATATAATTCATTTATATCACTTTGGTAAATCGTACTTTTACCATTTTTCAAATTTCTCTTATAATTTTTGATATACAAGTAACCACATTACCTATAGTAATATCAAAAGGTGTATATCCAATACTTTTACCATCAAACAGGCTATTACCGAAACCTTCTTCACTGGACATTAATATCCCTTTACCAGAAAATTGTCCTTTTTTAAATTTGCCAACATAGAAAAGTCTTAACCCAAAGCCATCTTTTACAAAAATTGCCCCATTCCCCTCAGGTAGACTATCCTTTAATTTACCTGTATAGAAATACACCTTATTACCAAGCAATGATTCTGAATCTTTTGCTTTGTCTGAAACCTCAAAATATAATCGTTCCATTTCTCCATCCATAAGAGAAGTTATAAGCCCAGATTTTTCTTTAATATCAACCCTTACATAATTTTCATCTTTTAAAACATTTACACCTTCTGAATCAATTATTTTTTTTCGTAATTGCTTAGATATTCCAGCTTCCTTAAATAAATCATCCAAAGTTGTAATAGTTATCTGTTGGCTTCCTCCACCATTCTTGTAAGCTTTATTTACAAAATCAACATATCTTTTAAGTGCATGCGTATAATAAGGATTTTCATAATAAGAATATTTCGCTGTAGAATTTACTACATCAGAATACTCAGGAATTTTCTCAATGGCAATTTCATTTTTATTCTCGTCTTCTGTCTGTTTCTTGTTTTTATTTTCGCCCTTATTTTTACTACTAATTGTAGTAATTTCTGTAGTACTTATTTCTGTTGATAAATTTTTAGTTTCAGATTTCTCTTTTTCGGAATTAATCGATTCTGCTATCGTTGTTTCTTCATTAACTACATTTACTTTTCACCTTCATCACTATCTAGTGCATAAGCAACAAACAACATCTCAGTTATAATAAAAACAACAGTCCAAACAATATGTCTTTTTCTCTTTTTAATATTCTTATATCTTATAAGTCTGTAACATCTCCATATAAATAAAACTATTGTAACTGGGAAAAACACTACTAAACTAATATAAAGTACAGGTAAAGAGAAAAACACTCCTAAACTTTTTAAATTTTCTTCTTTAGTCTCACTATCACTATTGCCTAAATCTTTAGTTTCTTCTACTATATCTGTTTTTTCACTATCCTTATTTTCTTCATCGCTTGATTTTTCATTATCAGTTGGTGTATCTTTATACTTGTAGTTTCCTTTTCATCCCCATTTTTTATATCATTTCCTTCATCAAGTGCTATTTTTTTTATCGTATTCTGCTCGCTTAACAGGGTCTGATAAACTTCATAGGCTTCATTTATTTGCTGTGCTTTTTTTAAATCACCAGTTTCTAAATTATCGGGATGATATTTTGATATTTGTGCCTTATATGCTGCTTTAATAACTTCTAAAGTTGCACTTTTGATATTTCTAATATTTCATAGTAATTCATATAGCTCCTCCAATTCAAAAATAAACATTTACCCTCATTTCTAAGTGTTTATGCTATATTAATAAATCTTAAATTCTTTATTTTTCTTTCAGCCTATTAAGTTCAGTAGTCAAAGTATCTCCCATTAATTCCATTGCTTCATTCTTCTTTTCATCAGAAAGCTTATCGTATATATCAGCAATAAAAGTTGAAACACTTTGGTCATTCTTATGATTACCTTCATTTTCTTTTACAAAAGTCAACATAACATCAACAGCATCATCATACATTCCTAGCTTTATGTATAAATCTTTATACAATCGCATTTTAAGAATACCTCCGGAAATTACTGTTTCATCAGTACTTTCCTTGTAGCCTATCTTAGAAAAACTGCTTTCCTCCAACATCTTCTTTGCATCTTCAGGAGATTCATTTTTTATGTAGTATTCAACTTTTTCAAATTCTTCATTTTTAGCTAAATTTGCTTCTCTTTGCTCTCTACCCTCACTGTTAACCTTTTTCTGCAAACTTCGCCCATCAAATCCATAACTTCTTTTTGCTTTTCTGCTGAAAGCTTATTATAAATGTCAGAAACGTTCCATACAAGGTCATACAATTCAACACCATCAGCTGAATCGGTATTTTCTGCTTTTATATCCATATTGTTCGCTTTAAGATAAGCAATAACAACATCCGCAGCCTCATCATATTTCTTTTCCTTTGTATAGAGCTTTCTGTATAACTCCATCTTTTTCTTGCCATCTTCATCAGAATAGTCCATTTTTGAATAAGAGCTTTTATTTAATAAATTTTCAGCCTGTTCAATTTTTTCGCCTTTTATTAAATCTGCTATTTCGTTATAATCACCGGATTTATCTTCACCAAAAATAAAAGTACCATAAAAATAACAATAATA
>ENA-OQHP01000082-OQHP01000082.1-human-gut-metagenome-genome-assembly--contig:-NODE-82-length-30095-cov-2.001802_pt1 | contig 30095 bp, 34 predicted proteins | sample MGYA00242563_ERZ504717 | MGnify/ENA primary metagenome ERZ504717 (study PRJEB26092, sample SAMD00036212) | human gut metagenome | host: Homo sapiens | study: EMG produced TPA metagenomics assembly of... | reverse complement strand
CTGGTCAAAAAATTGTAAAGTTTTACTCCATTTTTTTCTGGCAAAATATTTTGCTTTGCAAAATATGGCTTATATATAGCCACCGGACTTCTTTCCGGTTTGCTAAAAATCGTGATTTTTAAGGCAAAGCCTTAAATCGCTTACTTGTAAGCGAAACTAATAATTGCAAGAGTATTTTTCTTTGGTTCATTTCTTTTTTACGATAGAAAAAGAAAAGAACCTATCTTATTGCAAAACCCTATAAAAAGTGGTATTATAAATCTATAAAAAGTTAGGCTAAACAGCTTAACCCAAAGGAGGAGAACAAATGAAGAAGAAAATTTTATCTTTGCTTTTATGCTTGTCAATGGTTGTTGTTCCTGTATTATCATATGGTGCAGACAATACAGTTTCAACAGATTGCCAGCTTTCAGCGGAAACAATTAGCGTAGGCGATACACTTTTTGCCGATTACAAGGTAACTGACAACCCAATGGGTTTCAACAGTTTAACAGGCTTTGTTTATTTTGACCCTGCTGTTTTAGAGGCTGTTGACATTGATTACACAGAAATGCCTAGTGATATTATTGAGTACAACAATATCCCACTTTTCCCTAGTAATGTAGTTTCTAACAGAGTGGATTTTGTACCAAAGGCACAGGACTATAACTACAACGGCAAGGCTGATAACAAGACTAATGCCGGCAAGTTAGGTATTTTAAGTTTGCTGGTTATAATTCTTCATCAGTAGACGGTTTCTTGCAGAACTATACTTCACTGGTACTGTAATCAGAATTAAGTTTAAGGCTGTAGGTGCTGGTTCAACTGACATAAGTTTGATAAATTTACAGGTGCTAACCTTACAAGAGGCACACAGACTAGCCTCAATATCCAGTCTGCTCACTCAACTGTTTTAGTAAACGGTGGCAGCACTGACAATGGCGACGAAAGCACAACTACTACAGACGCAACTACAGAAACTACTACTGTAAAAGCAAACACTTCCAACGGCGGAGGCGGTGGTGGCGGTGGCTCAACTTCAAGAGTTACTACAACAACTACAGAAGTAACTACTGATGCCACTACAGAAACTACTACTGCTTCAGTAGAAAGTACTTCAGAAACAACTACAGTACAGGCTGTTACATTCTCTGATGTACCTGCTGATTACTGGGGTGCTAAGTATATCAATGAACTTGCCTCTAACAAGGTTGTAAATGGCTACAGTGACGGTACTTTCTTACCAAATAACGAAGTAAAGAGAGCCGATTTTATCATTATGCTCCTCAAGTATCTGTGTTGATGTAACAAAAGCTCCACAGTCTAACTTTAGCGATGTAGAAAATGGTGCTTATTACTACAATGCTGTAGGCCTTGCAAAGGATTTAGGTATTGCCAATGGTAATGGCGACGGCACATTCTCTCCAGCTAGTAATATTACAAGACAGGATATGATGATTTTAGCTAAAGGCTCTTGTATATAAGCTTGGTAAGGATATTACAGTAGAAAATACTGACAACCTCAAAGGCTTTAGCGACTATGAAGATATTTCAGCTTATGCCCTTGAGAGCCTTTCTGCTATGGTTAAAGACGGCTATGTAAATGGTATGGACGGCAATAAGATTGCTCCAAAGGCTACTACTACAAGAGTACAGGCTGCCACAGTTATCTATAAGATAATGAATAAATAAAATAGAATAAATTTCTGATTTGCCCCCATAGTTGAAGTATGGGGGTAATTTTAATAAAAAGGAGGGAACACTATGGCAAAGGGATATACTTCTTTAATGGCAAAGATATAACTATGAATGTGGTTATACAGATTAAATGTGTTTTAAATGTATTGCAAAGGAGAATGAATATCAGTTTTCCTGATGCAGCATTGAAGTTCTACACCTCCGAAACCTACAAAACACTTCAGCAGACAGAAAACGGTTTATGGGCGGAATCAGCCGAATATATTGCCGACAGATATTATGAAGAAATGGGATTTGACCCAGTATAAAATGTGTTAAAAAGAGGAAAATATAATGGATAGAATGAAACAATTAATAGAAATTCTTAATAAGGCGTCACTTGCTATTATCAGCAAAATAGGGAAATAATGACTGACAGAGAATATGATGCACTTTATGACGAGCTTGTGGCATTGGAAAGTGAAACAGGTATTGTGCTTTCAAATTCTCCTACACAGAATGTAGGCTATGAGGTTTTAGGCTCTCTTACAAAAATAAGACACCCACAGCGAATGTTATCCCTTGACAAGACAAAGGAAGTATCCCGTCTTGCTGAATTTTTGGGCAACAATATAGGTGTACTTTCCTACAAAATGGACGGTCTTACAGTAGTTTTGACATACAATGACGGAGAGCTTACACAGGCTGTTACAAGAGGAAACGGAGAAATAGGGGAAGATATTACCCACAATGCTAGGGTTTTTAAGAACATTCCCCTTAAAATAAGTCAGAAAGGTCAGCTGGTACTTAGAGGAGAGGCTGTTATTTCCTTTGAGGATTTCGACAATATAAATGAAGAAATGTCGCCGGAAGAAAAGTACAAGAACCCAAGAAACCTTTGCAGTGGTACGGTGCGTCAGCTTAATTCAGAAATTTGTGCCAAGAGAAATGTCTGTTTTGTGGCATTCCAGCTTGTAAGTGCAGAGGGAATGAATTTTGAAAAGAAGTCACAGGGCTTTGAGTATTTGGAAAAGCTAGGTTTTACAGTAGTAAAGAGAAAGTTTGTAAATTCTGAAAACATAGCACAGGCAGTAAGTGAGTTTGAAGAAAATATACCAAACAATCCTTTTGCCACAGACGGTTTGGTGCTTACTTATGACGATATTGCATACTCTCGTACTTTGGGGGAAACAGCAAAATTCCCTAGAGATTCCATTGCTTTCAAATGGGCAGACGAGCAGGCAGAAACCACTCTTATTGACATAGATTGGAACACTTCCAGAACAGGACTTATAAATCCAATAGCCGTTTTTGAGCCAGTAGAGCTTGAGGGTACAACAGTAAACAGAGCATCACTCCACAATGTAAGTATTGTGGAACATTTGCAATTGGGCATTGGTGACAGGATTACAGTTTATAAAGCGAATATGATTATTCCACAGGTGGCAGAAAATTTGACAAAGAGCAATAATGCAGAAATTCCTAAAAATTGCCCAGTTTGTGGAGAGGAAACAGAAATAGTCAGCCTTAGGGACGGTAAGGCATTGAAGTGTGTCAATCCAAACTGTAAGGCACAGCGTGTAATGGCAATAGAGCATTATGTAGCAGAGATGCTATGAATATTGAGGGCTTTTCAGAGGCGACTATTGAAAAATTCATTGATAAAGGCTTTTTGGATAACTATGCAGACATTTACTGTCTTGAAAAGTACAGAGATAGTATAGTTGAAATGGAAGGCTTTGGAGAAAAGAGTTACAATAACCTTATTTCAGCCATTGAAAAGTCTAAAAATGTGAATTTATGCAATTTTATATATGCTTTGGGTATTAATAATGTAGGTTTAAGTAATGCTAAATTATTGTGCAAAAAGTATAACAATGACCTTGAAAAAATAATGAACGCAAGTGCTGACAGTCTTTGTGAAATAGACGGCATAGGGGAAGTTATTGCCGTAAGTATTGTGAAGTATTTCAACCATAGCCACAATATTGAGCTTATTAATAAGGCACTTGAGTATATTACTTTGTGGCAGAGGAAAGCACAGGCAGTAATAAGCTGGAGGGCAAAACCTTTGTTATAACTGGCGATGTACACAACTATAAAAATAGAAAAGAACTCCAAAACTTATAGAAAGTATGGGTGGCAAGGTAACAGGTAGCGTTCAGCTAAAACAAATTATCTTATAAATAATGATGTAACATCAAATTCAAGCAAAAATAAAAAGGCTAAAGAGTTGAATATTCCTATTTTAAGTGAAGAAGATTTTGCAGAGTTAATAGAAAGTCTTTAAAAATATAAAGTGAAAGTGCAAGGCTAAAAACCTTGCATTTTTTTTGTTTTAATAATGGTTTATTTAGTAGTTTCTGTATTTTGAGTATTAGAAGTAACAGAAATAGTATTTACACCTTGAGAATTTATGGTGTTCACAATAGCAGTTAAACAATCTTCAAGAACTTTATCATAATTTTCGTTCGTTTCTTTTTTGCTTCCTTCAATAATTATCTTTAATTCGTCTAAAGAAATATCAGCATTGCTTAGGTCAAAATCCTTATCTTCTGTGTTTTCATTTTTTGACTGTCTTTATCTGTTGAATCGTGGGCATATGAAATACCATATAAAATATTATTAGGTCCACTAATATGTATTTTTTAACAGTAAGTTGGTCAATAAGATTACACATATCTTCATAACTGTAGTTAATTACTTTATCAGAAGATTCAACATCATTAAGATTTGTAAGTTTTGCTATATTGTTTTTATTATCCAAAACAATAACCTTATCTCTGTAAGCAATATAAGTACAGTTTTTGTTCACATTCTCATTTAATTTTTCAGAAGAAGTAGAATGTATTGTTTCAGTTTCAGTTGCTGTGCTATTTTTATTACAACCGGAAAATAACATACAACTGACTAATAAAAATTGTATATAATATTTTTTCATAAGAGCCTCCTTTAGTTTGTAATACTTCAAAAATGAGGTGTGAAAGGAATCTTATTTTTCACACCTCAATAGATATATGGAAATTATATTTTAAATGTTATGCATAAAATTCTGCTTGGAAAGAGCCGTCTCTATTTACTGTATATCCATTATTAGAATAGAGTATATTTCCTTTTGCTGTAATGGAGCAAGTTCTGTAAGAATCTATCATTTTATATGATGTACTTTTACAAGTGAATGTTTGAGTTAATGTTGAGTTACTAGCATTTGGAACGGTAATTTTTGTTACGCTTTTAAATCTATTACTTTGACCGGTTGTTTTTAAAATAACAGCTTGAAGTCTAAAAGTTACATATTCTACTTTTTTAGTTTTATCATAAGTTTGAGTAGTTGATGCTTTTGCTGAATTATCATTGGAATTATAAGGTTCCCATTCAATGTCATCGTAGCTACAACCTGTAACTTCTTCGTATTCTTTTTTAACAGACTCTTTATTTTCCTGTCCTTCTTTGGCAATAGCTTTTAAATTTGAAATAAATTCTCCAACTGTTACTTCAGTAGTTTTTTCAGAAGTATTTACAGATAAACCAACATCTCCATATTCTGCATTAATTTTGCTTACAATATCTTCAACATTACTTTTGGGAATATCATATATGCTGTCATCAAGAGAATACTTTGAAGTATCAATATAAGAATTGTAGCTTAAATCGCTTGCAAAAGCTACATTAATTGTGCTTAATGCCATAACAGATATTAAGATAATTGAAAATTTTTTTTTAAATGTTTCATAATTCACAATCCTTTCATTAATTAATGTTTTCCATATATCTAATATCGCAATTTTAAATAAAAAAAGATTTTAAATTTAAAATACGATAAAATTATAGCGATTATTAACAAATTTGTCAATATAGATTTTAAAATAAAAAAACGAAATTAAATTTAAAATTATTTTTATATTTATTGACTTTTTAAATAAAATAATGTATAATAACCGAAGAAAGGGTGAAGATATGTTTAAATTAAAAAAGGAAAAATCGCCTTTTAACCTTAATGAAAAGGAAGAACAGGTGATGAAGTTTTATGGAAAAATGACATGCCGATGTCAGCAACTGAAATTGCTAATGAAATTGAAGTGATTGGGCTAAAAATCTATACAAAATATTATAAGAAAATTAGAATCGAAAAATGCTATAGAAATTGCTGAAATTACAAAAATAGGAAAAACATATGGCCGATTATTTAGACCAACTGTATCATCAGATGAGTATGCTATGGAACAATTTAATAGGTTTTATGATAAGGATGATTACGCACCTTTCTTTTATCAGCTTTAGTGGATACTAAGGAAGAAAATAAGGAGCTGGCACAAAAACTTAGGGATTTGATTGACCAGTACAAGGAGGAATAGAATAGAATAGAATGGAAGAGCAGGGGGCTGCAAGATATGTTTATGAATTCTGTACAGCATATACATCAATAAATACTGCTTTTTGGGTTACAATTTTTGCTATAACGATAATAATATTAAGTAGAAATTTAAATTTTAAGAGAAAATATTGCTTTAATGTATTGTGGGCTTTGGTAGTATTGTGTCTTTTGAGATTCTTTTTAAATTTTGAAATACCTTTCTTTACAAACAATTTAAGGTCTTATACTATTTTGGAAAAAATAAGAGATATTTTGAGGTATAATTTTTACACTTATTGCTATGAAGATGATATAGGCAAAATATATTACTATTTTACTTTAGGTAGATTAATGGAAGTAATTTACCTAGTTACGACAATTGTACTTTTGATAAAGAAAAGTTTAAGATGTCGACAACTGTATAGGATTGTTAATTTAATGAATTATACAGATAATACTGAAATCTTAAATTCTTTGAAAATTGCAAAACAAAAAGTAGGAGTACAAAAAAATATAGGTATTATAGTGAATAAAAATATAAGAAGTCCTATTATAGTGGGATATTTTAAGCCAGTAATTCTACTACCTGTAGTTGAATTAAGTGAGATGCAACTTATTACTGTTTTATCTCACGAGCTTATACATTATAAATACAAGCAAATTTTTATAAAACTATTAGTTGAAATTATATGTGTCGTAATGTGGTGGAATCCAGTGTTTTATTTCTTCAGAAAAGAAGTATTTAATATACTGGAATTTTATACAGACCGTAAACTTAATATTCTCTTGAATAATAAAGAAAAAGAGGAATATTTATTAGGCATTGTTAATGTAATTGAAAACTATGGAGGTAGAAATAACACTTTGGATTTTTCTTTGGGACTTGATGAAGAGAATAATGAAAGAGTTATGACAGAGAGATTTAAACTTATATTAGATAATGCTTATATAAACAAAAATAGAATTAAAGATATTGTAATTATGACAGTATTTTTAGTTGTATATATTTTTTCTTATTATCGTATACCTCATCCAGCAGGAGAACCAACTTTGAAGATTACAATGAGGATGCACCCGTTATAGTTGAAGGTTCATACATAATAAAAGACGGAAATAGGAGCTATACTATTTATAGTCCTGATGGAGAAAAATTAATTACGGTAAGAGGAAAGTTAAAGGAAAATATAAAAGGAGTAATAGTAAAGGAGTAATTTAATATGAAAAAATTAAGAAAAATGTTTGTGCTAATGGGAACAGTCACTTTAATGGTAAATTTTGTAGTTTTAATATTCTAGACAGAAGATGGAATAAAACAAGTTAGCGAGGTGCAGACTATAAATCCTCGTAGTGGCAATGTATATTATAAATATAAAATAATAAATGGAAAAAAGTACAAAAGGTTATGGTCAGCTGATAAAAACGCTTGGATTGACCCATACTGGACATTAGCATAGGTTGTAATGAAATTGGTGTAGTTAAAGAAGTCAAATATGCTTCATTAACTATGCCTTTTTATGTGATTAAAGGAGATAATTATGTTAGGAAAAAACAGATTGGAATAAAGAAAAAATGTAAAAATAATTATGGGTTTGATTTTGAAGAAGAATTTCAACATTGGATTTATGTTACAGGTGCAGGTGAGGGATTTAAGTATCTGGATAATAAATATGAACCATTAAATGAAGTGGATAGTATAAAAAGTTGGAGAAAATATATAAGGGATAAGTATAGAGAAAATGATAGTGAGTTTATCTATATATTGAAAATTATACGAGAAAATAAAAATTGAGGCTGGGATAATTAAAACAATTGGTACTGCTATGCTTGTTGGAACTTATTTAACAATTTTATAAATTTGTTTTTGGGAAAGATTTCTAATAAAAATCTTAATATTTCTATAAATGGAGTAATTATTACAATATTTATATTTTTTATTTTATACATAGGGATAAAAAACATATTGCAAGATATAAAATAGGCAAAATTTACAACAGATGTTTATTGAATCAGTAATTGATACTTTAATAATAAAATAAATGATTATTATACTGAGCAAACAAAAAAGAGGTGTGCATTGACACCTCTTTTTATATTTACTTCTCTTTATTGATTTTTTTACTTTTCTTTTAACTTCTTGCGAACTTCTTTTTTAGTTTCAACCATTTTTTCTGCGTAAGCATAGGCTTCGTCCATAGTATCAAAGAACTTGTGCTTACCCATTCTTTCTTCGCAACCAAAGTGCTTTAATGTATTATATGTATTCTCATTAAGTTCACAATATAATACAACAATATGGTTTCTCTGTGCATAGTCAATAACATGATGAAGACTATCAAGAGAAGTTGCGTCAATCATTGGTACATTTCTCATTCTGAGAATAAGAATATCGCTTTTAACATTCATAGACTTCATTGTATCCATAAATGTAGTAGATGCACCAAAGAACATAGGACCGGCTAATTCATACATCATAATATCGTCATTAAGATATTTATATGTGTCGTTTTCTGTTTCCTTTGAAAGAGTGTTGATGTCAAATGTTTCTGCCATTTTCTTCATAAACATAAACATAGCAAGTACCATACCTACTTCAATGGCAACAACAAGGTCAAATACAACTGTTAAAAGGAATGTAAGAGCTAAAACAGAAAGGTCTGTCTTTGTAGTATGACCGATTTCCACAAATTCCTTAAACTGACACATATTGAAACTTACTACAATAAGAATTGCTGAAAGTGTAGCCATTGGTATAAGTTTTGCAAGAGGCATAGCCACAATCATAATTACGAAAAGAACGATTGCGTGAACCATACCGGCAACTGGTGTTCTACCACCGTTTTTAATATTAGTAGCTGTTCTGGCAATAGCACCTGTAGCAGGAAGACCGCCAAAAAGTGCTGATGCAATATTTGCAATACCCTGTGCAATAAGTTCCTGATTAGAATCGTGCTTATCCCCTGTCATACCGTCAGCAACTACGGCAGAAAGAAGTGACTCAATACCAGCCAAAATGGCAATAGTAACCGCCGGCTGAACTAAAGCACCAATATTTACCTTTGTAAAGTTTGGAATATGAGGCATTGGAATAGCACCCTTGAGGTCGCTAAATTTTGAACCAATAGTCTGTACTTCTGTTGCCATACCATTTTTTGGAGCAAATAGAGTACAACTGTAGAAAGTATTAAGGCAACAAGTGAGCCAGGTATTCTCTTGCTTACTTTGCCCCAAAGAACAATAACGATAATTGAACCTACGCCAATGGCTGTAGCTGTCCAATTGATTTTAGAGATATTTGTAATATATGCCCACCATTTTGGTAAACACTCTGAACTAAGTCCATGAATATTAAGACCGAAAAAGTCATTTAACTGTGTTGTAAAAAGTGTTACGGCAATACCTGTTGTAAAACCTACTGTAATAGGGAAAGGTATGAACTTGATAATATCACCAAGTTTAAACACACCCATTATAATAAGGAATATACCTGCCATAATTGTGGCAACAATAAGACCCTCAATACCGTACTGGTCTATGATACCACAGATAATAACAACAAAGGCTGCTGTAGGGCCACCAATCTGAACTCGGCTACCACCCAAAAAGAGATAATAAAACCTGCAATAATAGCAGTAATCAAGCCGACTTCCGGAGATACTCCAGATGAAATGGCAAAGAGCGATAGAAAGAGGAAGGGCAACAACTGCGACAATAAGTCCGGCAACTATGTCCTTAACAAGTTTTTTTCCTTTCAATTCCTCTGGCGAGTTTTTCATAATTGAAAATAGTTTTGGTTTCATTTTCTTAAATCTTCCTCCATAAAATTTTAATAATATCTTCATAATTTATTGTAAGGTTTTTTTCGTCTTTAGTCAAGAGGTTGTTGTATTTATTTGCAATAGATTGTTGTATTTGTTGGCTTATTGTGATAAAATTAGACTGAATAATGTATTTTGGAGGTGCTTTCTTTGACGAAGTCTGAAATAAGGAAATTATATAAGGAAAAAAGAAGTGCTTTGACCCTTTCTCAGGTTGAGGAAATGTCGGCTGAAATACAGTATAATATTTTTTCTTTGCCACAATACAATGATTGTAAGGCATTGTTTACTTTCATAAACTATGGCAAGGAAGTAGTGACTAAAAACATAATAAAAGATGCTTTAAAAAAGGGCAAAAATGTTGCTGTACCCTATATGACAGGAAAGCCCCACGAAATGGTTTTTCTCAAAATAGAGGGATTAGACAATCTTGTGGAAAACAAGTACGGCATACTTGAGCTGTATTTAATGAAGAAGATATTGTGAACTCAGATGAAAGTACATTTATAATTGTGCCTGCCTTGGTTTTGGATAACAACAAAAACAGAATGGGCTACGGCGGTGGTTTTTATGACAAGTATTTGAGCGAAAATAAGTATTTATGCTCTGTTGGTGTGGCCTACGACTTTCAAATAGTAGAAAATGTGCTACAGAGGAAAACGATGTGCCTTTAGATATAATTGTGACAAATAGGGGGATAGTGAAATGAAAACTGTTAATGAAAACGGTCAGCTTGCAGTAGTTGCAAAAAGACAGCTTGCAAAACTTGGTACAGATGAGAAGAACAATATTTTAGCTGTTTGTGCTAAGGCTTTAAGAGATAATGCAGAATTTATCGTTGGCGAAAATGCCAAAGATATGGAAAATGCCAAAAATAACAATATGCCACAGGGTTTACAGGATAGATTAATGCTCAATGTAGACAGAGTAAATGCTATGGCTGAGGGCTTAGAGCTTATTGAAAACTCCCTGACCCTATTGGAGAAGTCCTCGATATGAGAACTTTGCCAAACGGTCTTACAGTTGGTCAAAAGCGTGTGCCTATGGGCGTTATTGGTATTATCTATGAAGCTAGACCTAATGTTACAAGTGATGCCTTTGGTCTTTGCTTAAAGGCTGGTAGTGCTGTTATTCTTCGTGGTGGTAGCGATGCTATTTACTCTAATATTGCCACTGTTTCTGTGTTCAGAAAGGCTATTGAGGGCTTAGGCTATAACCCTGATTTTGTTCAGCTTGTAGAGGACACTACTAGAGCTTCTTCTACTGAATGATGACTTTAAACGATTATATTGACTTGCTTATTCCTAGAGGTGGCAAGGGTCTTATACAGTCTGTTGTTAAAAATGCTACTGTTCCGGTAATTGAAACAGGTGTTGGCAACTGCCATATCTATATGGACGAAAGTGGCAAGATTGATGACGGCGTGAATATTATTGTAAATGCTAAGGCACAGAGAGTTGGTGTGTGCAATGCAGCCGAAACTCTTTTAGTACATAAAAATATAGCAAAAGAGTATTTACCAAAGGCTATTTCAGCATTAAGAGAAAAGGGTGTTGAAATCAGAGGCGATGAAAGAGTGGCAGAAATTGTGCCAGATGTTGTACCAGCTACAGAGGAAGATTGGGCAACTGAATACTTGGACTATATTCTTGCTGTAAAGGTAGTAGATAGCCTTGATGATGCCATTGACCATATTGCAAAATACTCTACAGGTCATTCAGAATCTATTGTTACAGAAAACTATACAAATGCCCAGAGATTTTTAAACGAAGTAGACTCAGCAGCGGTGTATGTAAATGCCTCTACTAGATTTACTGACGGCAATGAGTTCGGCTTTGGTGCTGAAATCGGTATTAGTACACAGAAGTTGCACGCTAGAGGTCCTATGGGTCTTAAAGCTATTACCACTACTAAGTATATAATTTATGGAAATGGACAAATAAGAAAGTAAGTAAAATGCTATTCTTTCTTTTTCTGTCGCAAAAAGAAAGAAACAAAGAAAAATGCTCTTGCAAGCATTTGTTTTCGCTTACAAGTAAGCGATTTAAGGCTTTGCCTTAAAAAACCACCATTTTTTGAAAAAAATGGAGTAAAACTTTGCTTTTTTGAATAGCAAATTAACAAACCGGAAAGAAGTCCGGTGGCTTGTATAAGCCATATTTTGCAAAACAAAATATTTTGACAAATGAATCGGAAAGATAAATCCGATGGCTTGACTTGTCAAGCCACATTTTGCAAAGCAAAATGTTCTGACAAATGAATCGGAAAGATAAATCCGATGGCTTGACTTGTCAAGCCACATTTGCAAAGCAAAATGTTCTGACCAGAAAAAATCAAGTAAAACTTACTATTTTTTGAACATAAAATTTTACAAATTCTTTCTATAGTAATATAAGGTAGTAAAATGATATATGACAACATAATAAAAGCCAAATTTTTAACACGAGAGAACAGATTTATTGCCCACATTTTAGTAAATGGCAAAGAGGAGATATGCCATGTCAAGAATACTGGCAGGTGCAGAGAGCTTCTTATTCCCAATGCTGAAATTTATGTTCAGACCAACAATGACCCAAAGAGAAAGACAAAGTTTTCTCTTATTGCCGTCAACAAAGGTGGCAGGCTTATTAATATGGACTCTCAAGCACCTAACAAGGCTGTTGAGGAGTGGCTGAAAAGTGGTGGCTTGTTTTCGGATATTGTAAATTTAAAGAGAGAAAAGACATTCCAGAACTCACGCTTTGATATGTATTTTGAGCGTGGAGGTAAAAAATGTTTTATGGAAGTGAAAGGGGTTACATTGGAAAATGACAATGTTGTCAGTTTCCCTGATGCACCTAGTGAAAGGGCTGTAAAGCATTTAAAGGAATTGCAAATTGCACACAGTATGGGGTATGAAACATATGTACTGTTTATTGTACAAATGAGTGATGTGAAATATTTTGAGCCAAATGCTGAAAATCATAAGGCTTTTGCAGAGGAATTAAAACAGGCGAAAGCAAGTGGTGTAAACATACTTGCCTATGATTGTGAAATAGAGCCAAACAGTATGGTGATTAGAAAGCCAGTACAGGTTCTAGTATGAGGGTAGATGTGAAAAAACTTTTTTCAATTATTTTGATTTTAGTGCTTATATGCACAAGCGTCACTATTGTATATGGTGGCGACAATTACATAACTGTTAGAGATGTAGTGAACAGGCTTGACAAAGTGGCAGGGAGTTACAACCCACAGTACACAAAGGAAAAGCTCCTTAGCAGTTCATCTTTTGTTCTTGATGAAGATGTTACAAAGGCTCAGTGCTACTATTTAATAAGTAGGGCTTTTGACAATTTTCCTCAGCTTCAAGGGGATTGTCTTGCAAATGCTCCTAGCAAGGTTACTTACTACGATATGCCTATGTGGGCAGGAAATGAAATTGGCAAAATGATTTCTTGTGGGCTTGTAGACAATGATGGAAGTGGTGCTTTTTATCCCTTACAAAATGTTACCGAAAAGGAATTTGACACCATTTTACAGAGAGTTTACAGGCTTTATGGCACTAACAACAAAGACGATTTTTATTCTTATGTAAACCATAAGGAGCTGTTGGAGGATAATACTGCCCAACTTGAGGACACAGGGAATGTAAATACCATTGATGAGGCTCAAAAGCACAATGTGGAAATGTTCAACGACATTGTAAATGAATGTATTGACGGAAGTTGGCAAAAAGGCTCTAAGGAGTCAGCTATACAGAACCTCTACCTTACTATACAGGATTTTAAAACCAGAAATGAACAGGGTGTTGAGCCTATTAAACCATTTTAGACCAATTATCACAGGTAAAAGACGATAGTCAGTTAAATGCCTTTGTTGAGGATTATACTAAAAAGACAAGTATGCCGGCTTTGTGAATTTCTCCCTTGCTCCACAGCCTAATGACGAGGGCAAATATGGCTTGTATTTTGATTGCTATGTGCCTCTTATGTACATTAGTGTTAGTCAAAATCCTGATGAGCTGGAAAGATACAAAAAATACATTACTGATATGTTTGAACTGGCGGGAGAAAGCAACAAAAAGGCTTTGGAAGATGCCGAAAATGTTTTGAATGTTGAAAAACTTCTCTCTTCTGAATATTATTGCAAACGGGGATTCCGAATTTATGGAAACTGTTGAGGCTGACGGCTTTGATGACAGTTCTAACATAATGGAAAAGCTGTACAAGTCCTATGACATTGATACTATTGACAGAAAATTCAAAACTTTGGACTTAAAAGCAATAGTAAAAGCCTTTGGCTATGACGAGAATTTACCTCTTATTATATGGGATATGAACAGGGTAAACAAGCTGTCTGAACTTTTCAATGGAGAACATTCACAGGAGCTTGCAAGCCTTCAAAAAGCCTATATGATTAGCATTGGTGGTATGTATTTATCACAGGATTTCTATGACTTGTACGACAATTTCCTTATGGATATTTACGGCACAGACCAAAGTGTTTTAGACCAAAATATGGCTCCTAGAACATTTATATCTAACCAAATGAGTATATACATTAGTCAGATTTTCTGTCAGAAATATTTTGACAAGTCAAAAAAAGAACAGGTTATTAAAATAGCAGAAAATTTGAGAGATACTTTCAGAGAAAGGCTTAAAAACAACCGTTGGCTTTCTGGCACAACAAAGATTAAGGCTATTGAAAAGCTGGATAATATGGATTTACAGGTGGGCTATCCCGATAATTGGAGATGCTATTTGGACTATGCAGACATAAAATCTCCTGAGGAGGGGGGAACATACTATAGCAATATGCTTGAAATAAACAGGGCTATTGTAAAAGGTGCTATTGATTTCAGCAAAAACTATGATGTGAAAGATATGTGGGAAGTTCAGCCTTACGATGTAAATGCCTACTATGTTGCTGAGAAAATAGAATGATTATTCCCGCTGGTATTTGCTATGCCCTTAGTTCAGACAGTCCTGAAAGCAACTATGCCACAATAGGTACAGTTATTGCCCACGAAATGGTACACGCCTTTGATACACAGGGGGCGATGTACGACAAAGACGGCAATCTGACAGACTGGTGGAGTGCTGTAGATTATTCTAACTTTAAGGAACAATGCAAAAAGTAGAGAAATTTTATGACGGCTATGAGTCAGCTACAGGAATAGAAACCTCCGGTCAGCTTACATTAAATGAAAATATTGCTGACATTGGTGCTATGGCTTGTGCTTTAGATACTGTTGCAAAATTGGGTAATGTGGACTATGACAAGTTCTTTACAGCCTATGGAAAATTGTTTTTTAACACCTCTACAAGGCAGTATTTATCACTATTATCCGTTATGGACCAACATTCCTACGGCTCTGTAAGAGTGAAACGCACTTTATCTAATTTCCAAAAGTTTTACGATACCTATGGCATAAATGAGTACAATGGTATGTATGTAAAACCAGAAGAAAGAGTTAATATTTGGTAAGTTTTTTGTAAATTTTTAAAAACTATATACATTTTTAAAAAAAAAGGTGTATAATGTGTTCAAACGATTGAATTTTTGTTGAATAATATATACATATGCTGTATTTTACGGTATTTAGGAGGATTAGTTATGGCAGTAGATTTAAAGGGTAGAAACTTCTTAACATTAAGAGATTTTACAGCTGAGGAAATTAGCCATTACCTTGAACTTGCAGCTCAGTTAAAAGCTGATAAGAAAAATGGTACAATGAAAAAATATATGGAAGGCAAGAATATTGCTTTGATTTTTGAAAAGCCTTCAACTAGAACTAGATGTTCTTTTGTAGTTGCTTGTAATGATATGGGTGCTTTTCCTGAATACCTTGGTAAAGGCGATATACAGCTTGGTAAGGAATCTGTTGAAGATACTGCCAGAGTTCTTGGTAGAATGTTTGATGGTATCGAATTTAGAGGATTTTCACAGAAAGTTGTTGAAGATTTAGCTAAATACAGTGGTGTTCCTGTATGGAATGGTCTTACTGATGAAGACCACCCAACTCAGATTTTAGCTGATTTCCTTACAATTCAGGAACATTTAGGTAAGTTAAAAGGTGTTAAGCTTGTATATATGGGCGACGGCAGAAACAATATGGCAAACGCCCTTATGATTGGTTCTTCTAAAATGGGTCTTGATTTTGTTATTTGTTCTCCAAAGGAACTTTCCCAGAAGAAAGCCTTGTTGAAGAATGTAAGAAAAATGCAGAACAGTCTGGTGCTTCTATTACTATTACTGATGATGTTGCTACAGCTGTTAAAAATGCAGATGTACTCTATACTGATGTTTGGTGCTCTATGGGCGAAGAAGATAAGGCTAAGGAAAGAATTGCTCTCCTTTCTCCATACCAGATTAACAGCGATGTTATGGCTATGACTGGCAAGGACAATACTTATTTATGCACTGTCTTCCAGCTATTAAGGGTAAGGAAGTTACAGAAGAAGTTTTCGAAAGTGCTAAGTCTGTTGTATTTGATGAGGCAGAAAATAGAATGCACACTATTAAGGCTGTTATGGTAGCCAGCTTTATAGGATAAGAGGACAAAATGGAAAAAGATAAGAAGATTTTATATAGTGCGATGCAACCGTCAGGTGTGCCATCTTTAGGCAATTACTTAGGTGCGTTGAAGAATTGGAAGAATTACAGGAGGATTATAACTGTATTTTTGGTGTTGCTAATATGCACGCTATTACTGTTAGACAAAATCCTACTGAATTTAGAAGAAGAATTAGAGATTTATTTACCCTCTTTCTTGCTTTGGGTCTTGACCCTGAAAAAAATATTGTGTATGTTCAGTCTGATGTTCCAGCTCACGCAGAATTGTCTTGGATTTTAAATTGCTATACATATACTGGCGAATTAAGCCGTATGACACAGTTTAAGGATAAATCAGCTAAACACGCAGATAATATTAATGCTGGTCTTTTCACTTATCCTGTACTTATGGCAGCCGATATTCTTCTTTATCAGTCTGACCTTGTACCTGTAGGTGCTGACCAAAGACAGCATTTGGAAATTACCGGAGATATTGCTGAAAGATTTAACAATATTTATGGCGATGTGTTTACTATTCCAGAGGGTTATATACCTAAGGTTGGAGCTAGAATAATGGGGCTTCAGAACCCTGAAAAGAAAATGAGCAAGTCTGAAAGCGACAATGAAAATAATGCTATTTTCTTGCTTGATGACTTGAATGTAATTGCCAACAAAATTAAAAGGGCGGTTACTGATTCCGACAATGTAGTTGCTTATTCTCCAGAGGAAAAGCCTGGCATAAGTAACTTGTTGAATATATATAGTGCGGTAACAGGCAAATCTGTAGACGATGCTGTTGCAGACTTTACAGGTTGTGGATATGGAGAGTTTAAAAAGACTGTTGCTGACGCTGTAGTAGCTGAAGTTCAGCCTTTACAGGAGAAGTTCAAGGAGCTTTCTTCTGACAAGGCTTATATTGACAAGGCTATGGCAGAGGGTGCTGAAAAGGCGTCATACTTTGCCAACAAAACTTTGCGAAAGGTTAAAAAGAAAATTGGCTTTACAAAGTAAAAGGAGGATAATATGAGTATTATTAGCGATACTAAGAAAAAATTTGATATTATCAGCTTTGGAGAAGTTATGTTAAGACTTTCTCCTCCAGACAAAGAGAAGATTTCTCAGGGTCAGGTTTTTGAAAAGAATGCCGGTGGTTCAGAACTTAATGTGGCATCTGGTGCTGCTTTCTTAGGTGCAAGAACTGCTATCATTACAAAACTTCCTGACAACAAGATTGGTAGATTTGTTAAGTATAAGATTAGATATGGTAATGTAAGTGACGATTATGTTGTTTACGATTACAGCCCAGAACAGAGATTGGGTATTTACTACTATGAAAGTGGTGCTTATCCTAGAAAATCTTCTGTCGTTTATGACAGAGCTAATTCATCAATGTGTTCTATTTCTTTAAGCGAAATTGACCCATCTATTATAAGAATACTAGACATTTCCATGTTAGTGGTATTTCTATGGCAATTAGCAAGAATTTGAGAACAACAGTTGTTGAACTTATTAAGAGATTTAAGGAGCAGGGTGCTTCTGTTTCTTTCGACTGTAACTACAGAGCTAAGCTTTGGACAGAAGAAGAAGCAAGAGAAACTATTTACTCTGTACTTCCTTATGTTGATATATTATTTGTTTCAGAAGAAACTTCAAGAAAAATGATGCAAAGAACAGGTACTCTTGAAGAAATTATGAAGGGCTATTGTGATGAGTTTGGTTGTAAGGTTGTTGCCACAACTAGACGAGAAGTTGTAGCCCAACAAGACATAACTTGGCTCTAAGATTTACTATAATGGTAAATTTTATGAAGAACCTCCTTATGAAAATATCGAGGTAGTAGATAGAATTGGAAGTGGCGACGCTTATGTAGCAGGTGCTTTATATGGCTTCTTGACTACAAACGACCCACAGACTGCAGTCGAGTATGGTAATGCTATGAGTGCAGTAAAGAATACTACTTATGGTGATATGCCTGCTTCTAGTTTAGAAGAAATTAACAGCGTAATAAAATCCCATAAGAGTAATGGACCTCAGGAAGAAATGAGCAGGTAATTTAATACACAATCCAAGTGGCCCGTATATAGATTAATTACAGAACGCATATTTATATACACTTATTACAATTATTTGCTCGTTTTTTTCATATAGCAAGAACGCAGAAAGAAATGACTTATGGTGCTTTTGGTGCTGTAGGTTGTTCTTTTCTGCGTTTTTAGTATAAATAATTTTTTTATTGACTTTTTGTAGCTTATATGGTAATATTATACTATAAAAGGAAAATAAATGTTTAAAATTGTATATTTTTCATATAGAAGGAGGGATTTATATGGCATTTTGTAAAAATTGTGGAGTAGAAATTAATGAGGGAACTGCATTCTGCCTAATTGTGGTACAAAACAGGATAATGTTAATGTTGCGAGCCAGCCACAGAATGGTGTTAATGTTGCGAGCAGCCACAGAATGGTGTTAATGCTACACCACAGCCACAGTACACAAGCCAACCACAGGCAGTTGACAATGGAGGTTTCGGTTGGGGACTGTTAGGTTGCTGTATTCCTATTGTGGGTCTTGTGTTCGTTCCTAGTTTGGAAAGATAACAAGCCTAAAACAGCAAAGGCTGCCGGCGTGGTGCTATTGTTGGTGTAGTTTTATGCGTTATATATTACTTGCTTATGGTATGCTTAGGCGTAGGTACAGCAATGTATGGTGGTTTCTAATAAGATGAAAACTTTTTATACAAATGGTTGCCTATATTTTTCGGTTGCCATTGTAGAGATGATAGGTCATTTCATTACAAGGGTAAAAAGTTTCCTATATGTGCAAGATGTACAGGAGAATTGTTGGGAATAATTTTCTCTATATTCTCCTGTATCTTTTTTAGAATATCAATGCTGGCTATAGTAATACTTGTGTTGCCATTGATTTTAGACGGTGGAATACAAATGTTTACTTCTTATGAAAGCAATAATTTTAAAAGATTTGTAACCGGTTTCCTTTTCGGCTATGGTCTTTTTATGTTTATAGCAGTATCCACAATAGCTACTTTTAAATTTGGTCAACACATTGGCTATAATATTTTAAAATAATTTTTAATACCGAACAAAAAAAGACTCTGCCATTTCTGACAGAGCCTTTTTATATATTTTGTACTTATGAACCGAAAGATAAATCGGACACACGAAGTGTGGCTTCAACGAAGTTGAAAGTTCTGATAAATGAATCGGAAAGATAAATCCGATGGCTTGTTCACAAGCCACAAATTAACAAAGTTAATTTGTTCTAACAATGAATATCTTAGTTTTGAATATCTTCTCTCTTATATCCTAAAAGTTTAACGGCATCAACATAGCTTGCAATACCGGCAACAACTTTCTTTGCCTCTTTCATAGCAAGTACAACAGTTGCAGGCTGATGAACTACATCACCACCAGCAAATACGCCGTTTAATGTTGTCATACCATATGGCTTTTCCTTAGTAATAAGGTAGCCATTGTCATTTACTTCGATACCCTTTGTAGTAGAATAATTCTCTTAGCTGGCTTAGAACCAATAGCTACAAGAACCTTGTCAGCAGGAATAATAAATTCGTTGTCATTATTCATTACTTTAAGACCCTCTAATCTACCGTCACGACCAACATATTCTACTGGAGAAGTTTCCCACATAAACTTAACATTATCAGCTACAGCACTTTCGTATTCAGCCTTTTCAGCAGACATATTTTCCTGTCCTCTTCTGTATACTACAGTAACAGACTTAGCACCCATTCTGAGAGCTGTTCTAGCTGCGTCCATAGCTACATTACCAGCACCAATTACAAGAACGGTATCTCCCTCGTCAACAGGAACTTCCTTTCTTTCAAGAGATTTGCTGTTGTAAAGGGCAACCATTCTGAGGAAATAGTGTGATTGAATTACACCAGTAAGCTCCTTGCCTGGAATATTAAGCTCCTTAGAAATAGCAGTACCAGTACCAATAAATACAGCATCAAAGCCACTTTCAAACATCTGGTCAATAGTAATATCTCTACCTACAATAGAATTGCAAATGAAACTTACGCCTAATTCTGAAATTCTCTTTGTTTCTCGTCTTACAACTTCCTTTGGAAGTCTGAATTCTGGAATACCGTAAAGTAATACGCCACCTGGCTCGTCCTCTGCCTCGTAAACAGTAACATTAAAGCCCATCATAGCTAAATCGCCGGCTACAGTAAGACCAGCAGGACCAGAACCGATAACAGCTACATTACCTCTTGTCTTTGGTGGAATTTTTTCTCTGATTAAGTTCATATCAGCATCAAAGTCAGCAATAAACTGCTCTAATTTACCAATTCTTATTGGCTTGCCAGCTCTGTTAAGTACACAATGACCCTCGCATTGTTTTTCGTGAGGGCAAACTCTACCACATACAGCAGGAAGGTTAGTCTTGCCGGCAAGAATTGTTCTGGCCTCGCCAAAGTTACCTCTTGAAAGCTGATGAATAAAGTCAGGAATATCGTTGCTTATAGGACAGCCTGTTATACAACCTGGCTTTTTACAATTAAGACAACGCTTTGCTTCCACAATGGCTTCTTCCATTGTAAGGGGTGTTGCATCGTATTCATCATAAATTTTTGTTTTCTTCTGACATTTGGTTTTTCACTCCTATTTTTCTATTATTTTTTGAGATTACTCAAAAGTAAATTGTTTTCCTCTTTATTTAATATGCAAAAACGCAAGAATTAGAACCAAGATAAGGGAAATTAGAGGCATCTCTGATGAGAAGTTTTTTCTGTATAAGGTTATGGAAAATCTCATCAGAAGTTATATCATCTCGCAATATTTCAACAAGGAAGAAGTTAGATTGTGTGTCATAAACCTTAATATTCTTCCATTTTGAAAGCTCCTCTTTTATTCTTGTACGCTCTGCTGAAATAAAATCAGTAGTAGATTTTATAAAATCAGTATCAACAAACATAATTTTTCCAGCTAATTCAGCAAACACATTGACAGACCAAGGGTCTTTGTGTGAGTTTACATAATCGAGGGTTTCCTTGTCTGAACAAGCACCGTAGCCTAAGCGAAGTCCAGGACAGGCAAAGAACTTTGATGTACCTCTGACAATCATAAGGTTAGGGTATTTATCTATCAAAGGCATAGCTGAAACATGTTTTTCAGGCTCTGAAATTCAACATAGGTTTCGTCCATCATAAGACGAACACCACAATCCATACAATGCTTGAGAATTTTCTCTGTCTGGTCAATGGTTACATATGTTCCAGTAGGGTTGTTAGGATTGCAAATAACAACAAGGTCTGTATCCTTTGTGATGTGGGAAATAAGTGTATCTACATCAAGCATATAGTCCTTATCTTCCATTAATTCAAAAAGCTCAACTTCGCCACCCAGTAACTTAATTTCCTTTAAATATTCAGAATAGGCAGGGGAAACAATAACAGCTTTTTTCGGCTCACTTACCTTAATAAAGGCAGATATAAGTTCTGTAGAACCGTTGCCTACAACTATGTTTTCGCTCTTAACACCTGTGTAGCTACTTATGGCATTTCTTAATCCTACATATGAAACATCAGGATAATCAGTTGCACAATCTACATTTTCTTTTATTGCTTTTTTTACAGATGGTGGAAGTCCAAGGGGATTTACATTACCACTAAAATTAACAATTTCGTTTTTTGGAATGTTATATTCCCTAGAAATTACATCTAAATCGCCACCATGAACAGTCATTAGTTTCATATACATTACTTCCTTTGTTGATTTTCTATACCATTATACCATTTATGCGTAATAAATAAAAGAGATTTTAACAAAATTGAAATAAAAAAATTTCCCATTTTCTATTGGTATTTGTATGAAAATGTGGTATAATCAAAACATTGTAGACTTTGGTTTACTTTTTAAATTTCAGATTAATTATTCTTTATTTAGGAGTGTGATTTTTGTGGACTCGGAAAGTTCGCGATATTTAATTGTTCTCGTAATATGTTTGTGCTTTTCAGGCTTTTTCTCTAGTGCAGAAACTGCCTTGACCTCCCTTAGCAAAATCAGACTAAGGACAATGGTTGACGATAAGGTTAAAAACGCAAAATTAATTCAAAAGGTATTAGACAACCCTAACAAACTTTTAAGTGCAATATTGATTGGTAATAACCTTGTCAATAACCTTGCTGCATCTTTGGCTACTATACTTGCTACAAAGTTCTTCGGCAGTAGTGGTGTAGGTATTGCAACTGGTGTGTTGACAGTTCTTGTGCTTATTTTTGGCGAAATCACTCCAAAGACATACGCCCGTAATAATTGCGAAAAAATTTCAGTTTTTTGTATTAAAATCATATATTTTTGTACGATAATTTTTACACCTATTATTGCTATTTTAAATGTTATCACTAGCAATATTGTTAAACTCTTAGGTGGTAACAATGATGACAAGCATAGTGTGACAGAAGTGGAATTCAGAACAATGGTTGATGTAAGTCACGAAGAAGGTGTATTGGAAAGTACAGAAAAGGAAATGATTACTAATGTAGTTGATTTTGGGGACTCTGATGCAGAAGATGTTATGGTTCCTAGAATGGATATGGTTTCTATTCCGGAGGATATGTCTTACCAAGAAGTGATGCAGGTCTTTAGAAAAGAAAGATTTACTAGACTTCCTGTTTATGCTGAAACAAATGACCATATTGTGGGTATATTGTCTTTTAAAGATGTTATGTTTGTAGAGGATACAGACAATTTCAAGGTTGCTGATTATATGAAAGAACCTTACTTTACATATGAGTCAAAGCCTTGCTCAAAGCTCTTTAATATTATGAAAAGAGATAAATTGTCAATGGCAATAGTTTTAGATGAATATGGTGGAACGGCTGGTATTGTTACACTTCAGGACCTTATTGTTGAAATTGTGGGAGATATTATAGAAGACGATAGAGATGATGAGGAAGAAATTATTAAGTTCAGGGACAATGAATATATTGTCAACGGTAGTGCCAAACTTGATGATGTAAACGAAGTTCTGGGTACTAATTTTGAATTTGAGGATGTTGAATCTATTGGTGGTTATGTTATAGCCCTTGTAGACAGATTTCCTAAAAAAGGTGAGCAAATATCTGATAAAACTGCAGATTTTACTATACTTTAAGTGAAAAAACAGAATAGAAAAATGAGGATTGTTTGAAAAAGCAGTCTGATGATATAGAAGAAGTAAAGGAGAGCTAAACTGATGTTTTTAGGCAATGATATTGGGATTGATTTAGGTACTGCCTCTGTTCTTGTATATTGCAAGGGACAAGGTATTGTACTTCAGGAGCCTTCTGTAGTGGCTATTGATGATAACACTAATTCTATTGTTGCAGTTGGGGAAGAAGCCAGAAAAATGCTGGGCAAAACACCTGACAATATTGTAGCTATTAGACCACTTAGAGAGGGTGTAATTTCAAACTTCGAAGTTACAGAAGAATGATAAGATATTTTATTGGCAAGTCTGTTGGTTTCCATTGGTTTAAGAAGCCAAGAATTGCTGTTTGCGTGCCTAGCAAGGTAACAGATGTTGAAAGGCGTGCTGTGGAACAGGCAACAAAAAGTGCTGGTGCTGGTCAGGTATTTATTATTGAAGAACCTGTTGCTGCTGCTTTAGGTGCAGGACTTGATATTTCAAGACCTTGTGGCTCAATGGTTGTTGATATTGGTGGTGGTACTACTGATGTAGCTGTTATTTCATTAGGTGGTATTGTAGTTAGTACATCTATTAAGGTGGCAGGGGATAAATTTGACGATGCCATTGTAAGATATATGCGTAAAAACCACAGAATTAACATTGGCGAAAGAACAGCAGAAACTTAAAGGTTATTTTAGGTACAGCTTGTGCAGATACTCCAGAAAGCAAGCTCACAGTAAAGGGCGGGGATATGGTTTCTGGCTTGCCTACAGAAATTGAGGTTAGCTCAAAGGAAATGTATAAGGCTATGTCTGAATGTGTAACAGCTATTGTTGATGCCATTTTCTATGTTTTGGAACAGACTCCACCTGAACTTTGTAGCGATATTTCTGACAGAGGTATTGTGCTTACTGGTGGTGGCTCACTTATTTCTGGTCTTGACAGAGCAGTAGAGGAAAGAACTGGTATTCGCTGTGTTACAGCCGAAGACCCTATTTCTTGTGTAGCCATTGGTACAGGTAAGTTTTTGGAATATTTAAACGGTGGCAATAGATTTACTTCAGAAGAAATTAAAAATCCTGAAGATAGTATTGACAAATAAATAAAGTAATGTATAATGAATATATGAACATTCATTCATATAATGTGAATGAGTTCATATATTTTTTTGCTTTATATATGAATAAATGAACATATGAGAGGATAATAATATGATTAAAATTAATGATGAAGTCTGTAGTGATATAGCTGATTTTTTTAAGATTTTTGGAGATGCCGGCAGAATAAAAATATTGTGTGCCTTAGTTGACAACGAACTTTGTGTAAACGATATGGTTGAACTTCTCAATATGAGCCAATCAGCAGTATCTCATCAACTTAGATTGTTGCGTCAGAACGATGCCGTAAAATTTAGAAAAGACGGAAAGACGGTGTACTATTCCCTTGATGATGAACATGTTAGCATACTTTTGAAAAAGGGTATAGAACATATTAAGCATAAGAATGGTTACGAGGAGGAATAGGTATGGCAAAGGTTGAACTGGTTTTAAATAACTTAAATTGCCCACATTGTTCAGCAAAAATTGAAGAAACAGTAAAAAAGCAAGCTGAATTTGAAAATGTAATATTTAATTTTGTAAATAAAAAAATGACAATGGAAAGTCAATTAAGTGAAGAAGAAACATTGTCAAAGGTAAAAGGTATTGTAGACTCTATAGAAGAGGGCGTAGATACTGTACTTAACAGAAAAGGAAATTATAATAAGGTTGAACTGTTGTTAAACAATTTGAACTGTCCAAACTGTTCAGCAAAAATTGAACAGAAAGTGAAAGAACAGGCTGAATTTAAAAATGTAATGTTTAACTTTGTAAATAAAAAATGACAATGGATAGTCAATTAAGTGAAGAAGAAACATTGTCAAAAGTAAAGGGCATTGTAGACTCTATAGAAGATGGAGTAGATACAGTTTTAAATGGCACAACTAATTTAAACAAAGTGGTTTTGGTATTAAATAACTTAAATTGCCCACATTGTTCAGCAAAAATTGAACAGAAGTAAAAGAACAGGCAGAATTTAAGAATGTAGTTTTCAATTTTGTAAATAAGAAAATGACATTGGATAGTAAATTGACTGCTAAGGATACTCTTGTAAAGGTCAAAGGTATTGTAGACTCAATAGAGGAGGGCGTTGACACAGTTTTAGAAGAAAATAAGAAGTTGAAGCTAAAAAGACTAAAGACTCAGATTTTGGCAAAAAGGCTATAGCTAGAATTATAGTAGGTGTTGTGTTAATGGGTGGAGGAATTGCCATTAACAGCAATTTCGGCTTTTTGTCAGAATATTGTTTGTTTTAGCCTATGTTGTTTTTGGCTATGATGTAGTTATAAAGGCTGTTAAGAACATTTTCAAGGGAGATTTCTTTGATGAAAACTTCTTGATGAGTTTGGCAACAATATGTGCTTTGTTATTGGAGAATGGACTGAGGCTGTAGCTGTTATGTTGTTCTATCAAGTTGGTGAATACTTCCAGAGTATGGCTGTAGACAAGTCACAAAAGTCAATTAAAGGACTTTTGGAAATTAAGGCTGATAGTGTTACAGTTGAAAGAAATGGAGAAGTTCAGGCTATTACTCCAGAGGAAATTAACATTGGCGACATTATAGTAGTAAAAGCAGGCGAAAAGGTCTGTGTTGACGGTGTAATTACAAAGGGCGAAAGTAGTTTTGATATGAAAGCTCTTACTGGCGAATCTGTTCCCGTAGAAAAGAAACAGGGTGATACAGTTCTTAGTGGCTCAATTAACAATGGTGCTGTAATATATATGAAGGCACAAAAGAGATTTGAGGACTCAACAGTTGCTAGAATAATTGAAATGGTTGAAAATGCAACAGCTAACAAGTCTAAAACAGAAAACTTTATTACAAAATTTGCTAAAATATATACACCAGTTGTAGTATTTTTGGCGGTGGCATTAACTGTCCTTCCTACAATAGTAGTAGGTGATTTCCAGCAGTGGTTATCAAGAGCTTTAGTTTTCTTGGTTGCATCTTGTCCTTGTGCTTTGGTACTCTCTGTTCCTCTTACATTCTTTAGTGGCATAGGTGCTATATCTAAAAAAGGTGCATTGGTAAAAGGTAGCACATATTTACAGACACTTAGCGGACTTAATACTCTTGTTGTAGATAAAACTGGTACAATTACAAAGGGCGAATTTACTGTTGTAGAAACTGACGGCGAAGATGATATTATGAAAGTTGCAGCATCTCTTGAAAGATTTTCAAATCATCCTATAGCACAGGCTATTGTTAAGTCCTATAAAGGGGACTATATCCACTTTGACACAACAGAGGAAATAGCTGGTTATGGCTTAATGGGTGTTAAAGACGGAGATAAGTATTTTGTAGGTAGCCAAAGACTTATGGAAAGAGAAAATGTGGCTTTAAACAATACAAAATATAATATATATGTATCTAAAAATAATGAATACTATGGTGCTATTAAGGCAGAGGATACAATTAAACCGGATAGTAGCAAGGCTATTGCAGATTTAAAGGCTTTAGGCGTAAAAGATGTTGTTATGCTTACTGGCGATAAACAGGATATAGCCGAAGAAATTGGCGAAAAAGCTGGTGTTACAAGGTTTATGCAGGCTTGCTCCCACAGGGCAAGGTTGAAAAGGTAGAAGAAATTTATAGCAAGAATAATAATGCTGTTGTAGGTGCTGTAGGTGACGGTATAAACGATGCTCCAGTATTGGCAAGAGCTGATGTTGGTATTGCTATGGGTGGTATCGGTTCTGATGCAGCTATTGAGGCAGCAGATATAGTAATTATGAATGACGAATTGTCTAGCTCCCAGTAGCTATAAAGTACGCTAGAATGACTATGAAAACTGTAAAAGAAAATGTATGGTTTGCCTTAGGCGTAAAGGCTGTAGTTCTTATTTTGGCAGCCTTAGGCTATGCAAATATGTGGCTTGCAGTTTTTGCCGATGTAGGTGTTGCACTTCTTGCAATATTAAATGCTACAAAGGTTATGAGAAAATAAAAGTGTGGCAAATAAAAAGAAGTTACTTGAAAAATAGTAACTTCTTTTTTGTTTACGATAATTAACCCCCAATAATTAGACATAAAAAGCTAACCATTGGGGGTTATTTTATACTTCTACACTTCGTTTCAGTTTCCATTTTTCTTGCTTAAATCTTACAATAAATGCAGCTCCTCGGAAACATTCGTCTGTTGCCATAGCTATCCATATACCTATAAGACCCATTCCCAGTTTAACACCTAAAACATAGCTTAGACCAACGGCTATAATCCAAGCTGAGAAAAGGCAAAGTATAACCGGTATATTGACATCACCGGTGGCCACCAAGCTGTTTACCATAGAAATATTTATAGAACGACCGACTTCCAACACAATTTCTACCATTAAAATCTTCTTGCAAAGGTCAAGTATAAATTGTTCTGATGTAAATATGCCTAAAATCATATTGCTATTAAACATCATTATAACAGTAAGTGAAACAGAAACAGCCATTGATATAAATACGGAGTTCCACACTCTCTTTTTAATACTTTCGTAATCTCCCTTACCGTAGAGATAGCCAACTAAAATCTGTGTTGCCTGTGCTATTGCCATAGAGTAGACATAGGCTATATTTGCAAGTATCATACAGTAACTTCTTGATGCAATAACCATTGTACCAAAGGTATTTACAAATCTAAGTATTATAAGCTGTGACATTTGGTAGCTGAATGCCTCGCCACCAGAAGGAACAGCAATTAAAAGTACCTTTTTGCCATATTAAATGAGAAATACTTTAAATTCAAAAAGCCTAATCCCATATTTGTCTTTTTTAAGAAAACTAAAATTATAATAACAAGACCAATAAACTTACTTATATTAGTAGAAATAGCTGCACCAATAATTCCTAAACGAGGGAAACCGAACAAACCATTAATTAAAATTGCATTACCTAAAATATTTAATGTATTCATAATTATTGCCACAAAAGTAACATATTTCATTAATTTGTGACTTCTCAATATAGATGCAAAAACCATATATATTGCTTGAATTAAAACACAGGTACTAACTATAACAGTATAAGAACAGGTTTCGTCTAAAATTTCATTTGGTACTTGTAGCCATTGAAATAGTGGCCTTTGAAAACCATATATTAATAAGGTAACTACTATACTGAAAAAGCTCAAAGAATAAATTGATGCGTTAGAAACAGACTTTGCTTTTTCAGGGTCGCCTGCACCAAAATATCGTGAAATTAAACAGTAGTCGCTACAGTCATAGAACTAAGCACAAGTATTATAATATTCATAATCTGATTACCATTACCAATGGCGGCAACTGACCCTTGTGAATAGTGGCTTACCATTATCTGGTCAATGTTACCAACCAACAACTGGAGCAAAAGCTCAAAGAACATTGGTATGCTCATTTTGAATATTTCTTTGCTAGTATTTTGATACATATTCTTTATCCTCCGTAATTTTTTATAGCAACTCATTCTATCATCAAAATATACAAAAATCAATGGTCAAAATACATAACCTTGTGCAAAAAATCAATGGAAAAATTGAATAAAAAGGAATATAATTTTTTTAGTAAGTTAGAACTCTAACAATTTAAGTTTTTTGTAATAAAAATATGTAATTGTTCTAAATAAATCTGTAGTACAATTACTATAGACAAAGATTAGGGCATTAATCTTATTTTGAGGGAAATTGTACTTTTGTTATTAAATCTTAATAAAATTTTGGCATATTGTTAAAACTTTTCTAATGAAGATTTAATTTTGAAATGTTATAATTTTTATAGTTGGAGTTTTCCATATGGGTTGTATATTTCGATACGACCTCTCACAAAAACTTTTGGAGGGAATTTTAGAATGAAGAAGAAATGTATGCTTGCAGTTGGAATGTTATTAGTTCTTTCGATGCTTTCTGGCTGTGGTGCTAAAAAAGACGGTCCTATGGACCAGGTACAGGAAAAGGTTTCAAATGTAGAAGTTGAAAATCCTCAGACTGGTACTATGAAAGATGAATACAAGTATTCAGGTACTATTGAACCTAAGGATACAGTTGATGTTACAGCATCTATGACAGGTACAGTTAAGGCAGTCAACTTTAAAGAGGGTGACAAGGTAAACAAGGGAGATGTACTTTTCACTATTGATACTAAGGACCTTGAAAATACTATAAAGACTAACAAGGCTTCACTTGCTTCAGCTGATGCAAGTATACAGTCTGCTAAAACTAATTTAGAGCTTGCAAACGGTGCAACTATGCAGACTCAGATTGAAAATGCTAAAAATGCGGTTACTAATGCTAAAAACAGTATTGCAACAGCACAGACAGCTCTTGATACTGCTGGTGTTAGTGTAAACAATGCTAAAACTACATTAGACGATAAGCAGAATACATACAATATTAATAAACAGCTTTTTGATGCAGGTGGTCTTTCTAAGCAGGCACTTGACGATTCTCAGACAGCCTTACTGCTGCTCAGAACGCATATACACAGGCTGTAAACTCTAAGCAGCAGGCAGAAGTTACTTTAAGTCAGGC
>ENA-OQHP01000081-OQHP01000081.1-human-gut-metagenome-genome-assembly--contig:-NODE-81-length-30257-cov-4.910156_pt1 | contig 30257 bp, 34 predicted proteins | sample MGYA00242563_ERZ504717 | MGnify/ENA primary metagenome ERZ504717 (study PRJEB26092, sample SAMD00036212) | human gut metagenome | host: Homo sapiens | study: EMG produced TPA metagenomics assembly of... | reverse complement strand
AAGAAAGATGTTGTTGTGCTTTTAGACAGTATTACTCGTCTTTCAAGAGCTTACAACCTTACTGTACCATCTAGTGGTCGTACACTTTCTGGTGGTCTTGACCCAGCAGCCTTTATATGCCAAAGAGATTTTTCGGTGCTGCTCGTAATATTGAAGAAGGCGGTAGCCTTACTGTACTTGCAACTGCCCTTGTGGAAACAGGTTCTAAAATGGACGATGTTATTTTTGAAGAATTTAAGGGTACAGGCAATATGGAACTTGTGTTAGACAGAAAGATGTCTGAAAAACGCATTTTCCCTGCTGTTAATATGGCTAAGTCTGGTACAAGACGCGAGGAATTACTTCTTTCAAAAGATGAATTGGATGCTGTATACTTCCTCAGAAAGTCATTTAGCGGTTCTATGACTAATCAGGAAGTTACTGAACAGGTAATGGACTTATTAGTTAAAACTGACAATAATGAGGATTTTGTGAAAGCTATTCTCAAACTTAGTAACAATAAATAAAAAATACTTGCATTGAGACAAGCGGTGTGATATAATTACTTCGTTATAATGTCGAGGGGATGCCAAAATGTATCCCAATTTTTATGGAGGTGTAAGACATGCAGGAAGCAATTCAGCCAAAGTATTATCAGGCTAAGGTTAAGTGTAACTGTGGTAACGAATTTACAATCGGTTCTACTCAGGAAGAAATCAGAGTTGAAGTTTGTTCTAAGTGCCACCCATTCTATACAGGTAATCAGAAGAACCTTAACGATGCTGGCGGTCGTGTTGAAAAGTTCAACAAGAAGTACGGCAGAAAGTAATTTTCATAAATCAAGACCTATGGTTTGCCATAGGTCTTTTTTTGTGTCAATTCTCAATTTGAAAATATGGAGTTATACACATTTTAGAATAAGTGGAATTGTAAATGTGGATAAATTAAAAAATTTTGATTTTATATAAAAAATGGACTTATACACAATGGAGAATAAAGTTCTCAAGAATTGTGCATAAGTCCACTTTGTTTATATGCTATTTTTTAGTTTTTGTGGAAAGCTGACTCACCTAATTTTAAGCTAGGGTAAGCATTTATATCCATTGTAGCTGTATTGCCTTTCATAAATTCATAGTAACCGGCACTACCAATCATAGCAGCATTATCTGTACACAATATTGGCTTAGGAACATTAAATTCTATGTTATGTTCTTTACAAGCCTGTTCCATAGCTGCTCTTAAATGTTTATTAGCTGATACACCACCAGCAAGGGCAAGTTTATTAAGTCCTAATTCTTTGCAACCTCTCATAGCACGCTCTACAAGAATATCTACAACAGACTGCTGGAAACTGGCTGCAACATCAGCTCGGTTTATATCGTGATTCATCATTTTTTCTTTGTTTAAGTAGTTTAAAACAGCAGATTTTAAGCCACTAAAACTAAAGTCATAGGCATTGTCCTCAAGTTTTGCTCTTGGGAATTTAATTGCATTTGGGTCGCCTTCGCAAGAAAGTTTGTCAATGCCAGGACCACCTGGATAAGGTATACCTAATACTCTGGCAACCTTGTCAAAGGCTTCGCCGGCTGCATCATCACGAGTTTTGCCTAAAATGTCGAAGTCATCATAATCCTTAATATGTACTAAGTGAGTATGGCCACCACTTACTATAAGACACATAAAAGGTGGTTCCCAATTAATGTTTTCAATATAGTTAGCCGCAATATGACCTTCAATATGATGTACTGGGATAAGTGGCTTATTAAGAGCAAATGCTAAAGCCTTTGCCTCTGAAAGACCAACAAGTAAAGCACCTACAAGACCTGGACCATAGGTAACAGCAATAGCGTCAACATCTTCTTTTTTAGTATCAGCCTCTAAAAGAGCCTGTTCAATAACATAGTCTATTGCCTCAATATGCTGACGAGATGCTATTTCTGGAACAACACCTCCGTATAATGTATGTGTAGCAATTTGAGAGGCTATAACATTGGATAAAACCTTTCTACCATTTACAACAACGGCAGCAGAAGTTTCGTCACAAGAGCTTTCAATAGCCAGTATTTTAATTTCCTTTTCCAATTATAATCTCTCCTTTAATGACAAATTGTAAAGCATAAATATAAGGAACACCACAAATGCACCAAAAATAAAAAGTCCGGTACAGTTGTTGTTATGCTATAGGATAAGTGTTCCCATAAGTAAATAAATTGGTTTACTAAAAAGTTTAATTTATCCACAAGCTGTAACAGCATATGTGGATAATGTTCAGTTTTAAGTATATGCACAAGTTCAAAGTAGTTAGTTGTAATTGTGGCTATTATGCCAACAAATGCGGAACAAAGTGCAAAAATCGCAAAACCATAAAATTTTGGTTTATTGTGTATTTTAGTCATAACTGAAACTTCAAAATTTTCTGGAAGTTGGGGAATTTTATTTATTTTAAGAGAATTATAAAATTCAGTTTGAATTTTGCATACTTTACATTGTTCAGTATGTTCTCTAAAAATTTCTTGTTCCTCTTTTGTCATTTCGTTGTTTAAAAATCTGTCTAAATCAGAACAATCCACTTTTCTTTCCCTCCTTTTCCAATATATCTTTTAATAACTTACGGCCTCTGTAAATTCTGTTTTTTACCATAGAAAGAGGCAAGTCTAAAGCCTCGCTTATTTCTGTATACTTCATACCTTCGTTATGATACATAACAATAGGGGTTAAGTATTTATCAGGCAGAGATAAAAGGGCTTTGTTTATGGCAGAACTACGCTCTATATCAAGGTAAGTGCTTTCTGCCGATGGTGTTTGGGATAGGTAATACTCGCTGTTTTCAATAGGGACTGTATCTACTTTTCGCTTTCGGCAAAAGTCTATTGTACGGTTTGTAGCAATAGTTATGACCCAAGTTGAAAACTTGTGTTTAGGAGAATACCTCCACAAATTATTATATATTTTTACAAATATTTCTTGTGATAAGTCCAGACTTTCTTCGTAATCGCCTAATATCTTATAGACGGTGGCAAAAACCAAGTTTTTATATCGTCTGACAAGCTCTGAAAAACTGTCTTCATCGCCTTTCAGACTTTTCTGAACAAGAGCGTAATCGCTAATATTTTCCATAATACCTCAAGCATTTATTGCTGTTTAATCTTCCTCAAAAAGGAGAGTAACATTCTTTCTGTCTTTTCCAATATGGGTATTTTCAAATATTTCCTTAGCTGATGGTAAAAATTCTTCAGGGAAAGGCATAGCAGGGCTAAAGTGAGTAAGCCACATTTCGTTTACATTAGCTTTTTTAGCAATTTCAGCGGCTTCTGTAAACATCATATGTTTATATTCCTTAGCTTTTTGAATTTTATCCTTTTCGCCGTACATACCCTCGCAAATTAAAAGGTCTGAATTTTCAACAAAGGCTGGAAGTTCCTTTGTAGGTCTAGTGTCTGTACAATATGAAACTTTTATACCTTTTCGTGGAGAGCCAAGAACCATATCAGAAGTGTAAGTTTTGCCTTCAAATTCTACACTTTGCTGTTTCTGGAGAATGCTCCAAAGTTTTTTAGGAATATTGAGAGCATTTGCTTTTTGTACATCAAATCTGCCAACTCGCTTAACCTGAACATTGTAGGCATAGCAAGTAATTTTGTGATTTACTTTAAGGCTGTTTATGTGGAATACACCTATATCTATTGTATCCTGTGGTTCAAGTTCTATAAGTTTTACCTCAAAAGGAAGTTCTGGGCAAATACAACTAAGACCGGCATAAACCTTTTTAAGTCCCTTTGGACCAACAAGGGTAAGGGGTTCTGTACGAGCTGAATTTCCAATAGTCAAAAGAAGTCCTGGCAAACCTGAAATATGGTCTGCGTGGTAGTGAGTAAAGCATATAACATCAATATTCTTAAAGCCCCAGCCCAACAACTTCATTGTAACCTGAGTACATTCGCCACAATCAATGAGCATCATTCTGCCCTCAAGGCGAAGCATAAGGCTTGTTAAATATCTGCCAGGTAAAGGCATCATTCCGCCTGTACCTAAAAGTGCAACATCAAGCATTTATTAACCTCCGTAGCACAATTAAGTGCCTGTATCAATAGTAAATTTATCTGTAAGAAAAGTGACAATGTAATTTCTTTTTGGTGTAAATATACCCTATGGCAAAACCATAGGGTGCATTAAAAATTATTTTTCAGTCTTAGCTGTAGCGTTCTTATTTCCAATAATTTCGCTCTTATTTACTGGTATTCTAACACCACGATTTGTACCAAATTCAACAACAGCAACATCTTCGCCTTCAAGTTCAACAACCTTACCGTAGAAACCTGAAGAAGTCATTACTTCGTCGCCAACCTTAATACCCTGCTGAATTTCCTTTAACTGAGCAGCTCTCTTTTTCTGTGGTCTAACAGCAAAGAAATAGAAAACAAGGGCAAGAGCAGCAATATAAAGAATTAAAATAGCTGTGCTTCCGCCTTTGCCCATCTGCATACCAAAGATTGATGCAGCAGAAGTAGCTTCAGTAGCTACTTCTGAAACAGCATTAGCTGCCTGTGTAGCAACTTCGTTTGTGCCACCTGGCATAGTTACACTTGCAGTTAAAAGATTAATAAAGTTTAACATTGTCACATCTCCATTTCGTTAGTATATCTTTTTACATTTTATTACTTATTAGTCAAAAATCTCAAGAAGATATAAGCAATAAACAAAAGGCTGTAAAAAGAAATTTTAAATAACCTTAGTAAATTACATTATATTAAATTAAAGACCCATAGTCAAGCTATTTACTGTACTTTAATATAAGTTTTAGGAATTTCGCCGTTAAATACTGTGTTTACAAGGGTTAGTTTTCTGGTTATCTCCAAATCCTTTGACCAAAGGGGATTTACTATGGAAACTGTTGTATGTACATTTATCCAAACTTGAAAATTAACTTGATTTACTCCTGCCTGTGTCATAGATGTTTCATAGTCGGCAGTAGCATCTCCTATAGGTTGCAAGCGTATTGTGGTGCTTGGTCCAAAGTGAGAGAGAATGGGAAGTCCTGTAAACACACCTAAAGGTAGTCGTATTTTAGAGGTAGTAAGGTTATTAAGATTTTGGGAAACCGTTGAGACTGTTTCAGCACATATGTTGTTTACAATTATAGAATTTACACTTAAATATTCCAGACGGCCGTTGTTATCAGAACGAAGAATAAAGTCTTCGCTTTTAATATTTTTAGATGATGAATACATTGAATTTTGTATAATATTATTAATAGAAGTAATGGCGTATTTCTGACAAATTTTTACTGAAATAGGCATAACGAAACGAATATAGGCTATAGATATTACAAAAAAATAATAAGTAACAAAAATGTAATATTTCTGGCTGTTTTAAAAAATCCACTATTCCTCAATGTTACAGCCTCCTTTTGCGTTATTGAGAAAGCCTTCAGTAAAATTTTCCTTTATAAATAGGCACAATTCTGTTATAATTATATGACAAAGGAGGGGATAAAATGAATCAGCCTGACGGAAGTAGAAGGAGTGGTTCAGAGGGCGAACACAGAAGAAATAGTTCAATCTCCAGAGCCAAAAGTGGTTCATATAAGACCAACATAAAAGAAAGAAATTTGAAGAAGAAGAAAAATAAAAATCAACATTCTAAACCATTTACTGTGTTTATGTCTATATTGCTTATGATTGCTATAATGGTAGGCTTTGCAGCAGCAGGTGGTTTAATAGGTGGCTATGTAGCACTTATTAGAAGTATACCGGATTTAGGACTTTCTGGTATTCAGCCTAGAACATATACTACAGTAGTTTATAACAATGAAAAGAAAGAACTTCTAAACTTCATGGCGAGGAAAATCGAGAGTACATAACTATTGATAAAATTCCGGAAAATATGCAGAATGCTATTATGGCTATTGAAGATGAAAGATTTTACGAACACGATGGTGTCGATGTCAGAGGTCTTTTAAGAGCTGCTTATTCAACTCTTACAGGAGGACAGGTACAGGGTGGTTCTACCCTTACACAGCAGTTAATAAAAATAACATTACTAATGTTACTAGAAATACTCCTAAAACAAAGCTCAAGGAACAGTATTTAGCTCTTAAATACGAAAAGGAATTAAAGGCACAGCTTGGTTCTAAGCAAGAGGCCAAAAAGTACATTATGGAATTGTACCTTAACACTATTAGTTTTGGTCATGGATATAGTGGTGTACAGACAGCTGCTCAGGGTTATTTTGGTAAAGACGCATCAGAGTTGGATTTAGCAGAATGTGCTTGTCTTGCCGGTATTACAAATAATCCATCTATGTATTCTCCGAGAACTGAACCAGAGAATAACAAGTCAAGACAGACAGTTATACTTAACTATATGTTAAAGCAGGGTCTTATTACTCAGGAAGAATATGACGGTGCTATTAATGAGGATATTTACTCAAGAGTATTAAAGTCTAAACTTCTTGCTACTAATGATACTAAGAATGACGGTGTTACAATACATTCTTACTATGAAGATGCACTTATTGACCAGATTTCTGAAGATTTACAGACTAAGTACAATATGAGTGCTAAACAGGCAAACAATGTTATTTACAATGGTGGTTTACAGATTTATTCTAACTACGATTCAAGAATACAGGGCATTGTAGATAATGTAATGCTTGATGATTCTAATTTCCCTAAGCCAAATTACAGCTTAGATATTAACTACATTGTTTCTACTGAGGATACAGCAACAGGGGAAACAACAAATAAGGAATATAAGCAGTTTGCTCGTTCTAAGGCTGGTGCTGAGGCTTGGGTAGCAGACAAGAGAGCAGAAATAGAGGCAAGTCTTTCTCCTACACAGAAGATACTTGCAGACAGAGCCGATATTAGCGTTCAGCCACAGTGTTCAATGGCTATTATTGATTACCATACTGGCGAAATAAAGGCTATTGCCGGTGGTAGAGGCGAAAAGACAGTAAACAGAGGTTTCAACAGAGCTACAGATTCAGCTAGACAGCCGGGTTCTGTATTTAAGGTATTGGCTGCCTATGCTCCAGCTATTGATTTAGGTAAAATAACAGCAGCTACTACTATTGTGGATGAACCTTATACAACAGCTGACGGTTATACTCCTAAGAACTGGTGGGGTAACAGCTACAGAGGTGCTGTAACTCCTAGAACAGGTATCAGAGATTCTATGAATGTCGTAGCAGTAAAAGTAATGGTTGAAACAGGTATTGACCTTTGTTACGATTACTTGTTAAACTTTGGTTTTACAACTCTTGAAAATGATAACCACGCAGCTACAGCCCTTGGTGGTCTTACAAAGGGTGTTACACAGATTGAATTAGCAGCAGCTTATGGTACATTAGCAAATCAGGGGCAGTACATTAGACCTATGTTCTACGACAAGGTTCTTGACCACGATGGTAATGTTCTTCTTGAAAACACTAAGGAAACAAGACAGGTTGTTAAGCCATCAACTGGATATATTGTTACACAGCTTATGACAAGTGTTGTTAAGGAAGGTACTGGTACAGCAGCTAACTTTAAGCAGTCTAATATGCCTCTTGCAGGTAAGACTGGTACAACAACAGATTCTAAGGACTTAACATTTGTTGGTTATACTCCTTACTATGTAGCAAGTATTTGGTATGGTTATGATAGATATGACAAGAAAGTTCCTAATATGAACGGCTTTAACCAGACTACTCACTTAAAGGTATGGAATAAGATTATGGAACAGGTTAACGAGGGTATGGAAGTCAAGGACTTTGATATGCCTAACGATGTTGTTAAAGCTACAGTTTGTAAAATATCTGGTAAGTTGGCAAGCAGTTATTGTCCAGCTATAACAGATTACTTTGAAAAGGGTACAGCAGTTTCTACATACTGTTCTGGTAACCACAGAGGCTATTCTTCTTATGGTAGATCTAGTAACTCAAGTAGTTCTAATTATACTAAGAAGAAGAAAAAGTCATCTTATTCTTCAAGTGGCAATAGCTACAGTAGTTCAGGCAGTAGCTCAAGTAGTTCATCTTCTACAGGAGGAAGTTCTTCATCTTCTGATAGCAGTTCTTCATCAAGTGGAAGTAGTTCAGGACAATCTTCAGCTAGTTCAAGTGGACAGTCTTCATCTTCAAGTGGTTCTTCATCAAGTTCAGGTGAAGCATCACAGGGTAGTGGAAGTGGAGATTCACAACAGTAATAATGCAGAATTAAAGCCGAGGAGGGCATACTTCCTCGGCTTTTTATGAATCGGAAAGATAAATCCGATGGCTTGTTTACAAGCCACATTTTGCAAAGCAAAATGTTCTGACCAATGAATCGGAAAGATAAATCCGATGGCTTGTTGACCAATTCAAAAGAAATTATGAATTTTTATGAAAATAGTTCTTTTATTATGTTTTTTCTATTGCAAAAAATAATTTTTGTGTTATAATTACACTACCGAATGGATAGGGGGAATATATATGTTAAATGCCATTAACTTTTCCTTAACCGGTAAAGAAATTCTATATGCTGCAATCTTGGCTTTTTGTTTAACTTGGTTTATAAATAATGCGTTAAAAATTCGTTCAGTTGTTAAAGCTGCAACGACTTTCGCTAATTCACACAAGGACATTACAGCCGTTATGGATAGATGTTATACTCTTTTCCCTTTAGACAAAATTAATTTTAAGGGTCAGACTTTTACAAGAGGTATGAAGATAAGAGTTACAACTACTACTAATACAGATTTCGAGGGAGAACTTATTGGTGGTAACAACAAAAATATGGTCTGTATAAAGACGAGCAAGTATATTATTGCTCACGAAATACAGAACATACAAAGCATAGTTCCTTTATAAAACCTTATAGATAAATGTGCATACTAGTAAAGACCACAGCGATTGCTGTGGTCTTTTAGTATAAAAATAAAGGCTTTAGGTAAAATCCCAAAGCCTTTTAATAATGAATCGGAAAGATAAATACGATGGCTTGTTTACAAGCCACATTTTGCAAAGCAATGTTCTGACCAATGAATCGGAAAGATAAATCCGATGGCTTGTTTACAAGCCACATTTGCAAAGCAAAATGTTCTGACCAATGAATCGGAAAGATAAATCCGATGGCTTGATTGGTCTATTATACAATAGCAAGTATATTATTTATCTTCCTTTTGTGTATTCCACATAAGGTTATTGATAAATTGTTTTGCTGTTCTACCAGACATACCTTTCTGTCTGATTTCCCATTGCATAGCCTGTTGCTGAAGTGTATTTTCGTCAAGTTCAATATTGCGTTCAGCAGCAAGACCCTTAACGATATTAATATATTCCTTAGGTGTAGGCTTAGGGAATGTAATAGTGATACCGAAACGGTCAGCAAGTGAAAGCTTTTCGTTAAGTGTATCAGTTGTATGGATTTCAGCATCTTCAGAAGTACCAGTACCTCTATCGCTCCATTTTTCCTGAATAATATGACGGCGATTACTTGTAGCGTAGAAAAGAACATTGTCTGGCTTGCCTTCTGAGCCACCTTCCAAAAGTGATTTCATATACTTGTAACCCATTTCGCCCTCATCAAATGAAAGGTCATCAATGAATATAATAAACTTTCTTCCTCTTGGTCTTAAAAGCTTTAAAATATCTGGTAACTTTTCAATCTGTTCCTTAGTAATTTCAAGTAAGCGAAGTCCCTGTTCGTGGTATTCATTTACAAGGGCTTTTACTGATGAAGATTACCAGTACCTCTTGAACCAACAAGAAGTACATTGTTTGCATTATATCCATTAAGGAATGCAAGAGTGTTGTCAATAAGCTGGTCAAACTGTGCCTTGTAACCAATAAGCTGGCTGAAACGGATAGGGTCTGGGTGAGCAACACCAACCAATTTTTTCTTTTCGTCGTTGTAACGGAAAGAACGGAATACAGAAATATCGCCACAACCATGCTTTTTATGGAATTCGATTACATCATCAATAGTAAAGTCATCAGGAATTGTTGCTAATTCGCTGTCAGCATCCTTAACTGGCTTATAGTCCATAACCTGAGTAATAGCTGGAAGTAAAAATTCAGCATCAGGTAACTTTGTCAAATCCATAGATGCAATAGTCTTTATAGCTTCTACATCTCTTTTAGCCAACTCATATATAGAAGAATTTTTTACATCAAGATTGTTTTCGCAAAAAAGTGTAAAGTTATTCTGGTTTCTTAACATAAGATGAATAATGTAGCTCTTGAAAAGGTTACCCTTAAATGAGCTTTTCTCTGCCATTTCAGTAAGAGTGGCTACAAGTTCAGCCATATATGGTAAATTGTCTTCCTCTGTTAATATATGTCTGAGAATGTCAATAATTTTATTATTCTTGATTTCTCTGTAGACAGTAAGAGAATTAATACTGTCAATAATTTTGTTAAAGTCTGTTTCGTTCATTGGTACATTACGCCTCCATAGCGATTTTTATTTTTTCATTATCAGCACCTAGTATTGTAACATCGTGCTGTAAAAGACGATTTATTGCGTCAATGTGTTCCTGCTTTATTATCTGACCCATTGCAACAATAGGAATATCCGGAGGAAAGGCTGTTACGCTTTCGGCAGCTATTTTTCCTACTGCTTCCTCAAAAGAAACATCTTTAGTTGCACCGTAGAAAATTTCACGAGGTGTAAGAGAGGCTGTTTCAACAGAGTTTGAAATCATAGGTATTTTTTCTATGAACTTTCTTGGATACTGTTTATCAATATCCTTAATAGCTTTCATAAATTTTTTAAATGCCTTTTCATCGTCACAAGGACTTGTCATCGCAATAATGTGGTGCAGACCAGCATACTCCACTTGTATATTGTACTTCTCTAAGAGGATTTTTGCAACATCAAATCCTGTTAAATCACATCTGACCATAATTGTAAGTTTACCAATATCAATATCGGCTACAGATGCTTCGCCTTTTATAGAGTTGCTAACCAGCTTTAAGCTATGACAATGAGCAAGCTCGTGGCGAAGTTTAATAAGGTTTTCTATATAGGTTTTCATTATATTTTTATCTCTTGAGAAATGGTCCCTTGTCCAATCCATAGATGCAAGTATTGGATAAGATGGGCTTGTAGTCTGTACCATTGATACTGTACGGGCAACTCTCTCAATAGAAACTCTTTTACTTCTTACATTTATGATTGCTGCTTGATTAAAAGCAGGTAGGGTTTTGTGCCAGCTATTTATAGAAATATCGGCGTGTTGCTGTAAGGCTGTTTTTGGAAATACATCTGAAAAACAGAAATGAGCACCATGACATTCATCAACTATAAGTATAGCATTTTGCTTGTGTACTATGTCCGCAATAACATTTACATCGCAGGTAAAGCCCTCGTAAGTTGGGCTTGTAATAATAACTGCTTTAATATCGTGATTATTAAAAGCTCTAAAAATATCAGAAATATTTATGCCACCGGCTAAACCCTCGGCATTGGTTTGAGGAGAAATATATATTGGCTTTGCTCCTGAAAGTATAAGGGCATTGTACACACTCTTGTGACAGTTAGTTGCCACAAGTATTTCGTCACCCTCTTTTACAGTAGCTAAAATTGCAGCAAGTATACCACTACTGCCACCGTTTACAAGCATAAAAGAGGCATCAGCACCTGTAAGCTGTGCCATTTGCTCCTGTGCTGTTTTTATAATTCCGTCTGGATGATGAAGGTTGTCCAGTCCCTCAATTTCTGTGTAATCAAATTCACGAGAATCAAATGGAATAAAATCTACAACTCTTTTGTGACCTGGCATATGCATAGGATAAGCATTTCTTTCTTGCAATTCCCTTAATTTATTTAATATTTCGGCTGCCATATTCATCATCCCTTTTTATAATATTTTAATAGTGAATCGGAAAGATAAATCCGATAGCTTGCTTGTCAAGCTACAAATTAACAAAGTTAATTTGTTCTGAATGCCATTATATAAGATATAGTTGGGATTGTCAAACAAATAGTAATATCAAAAGCTACATTTAAAGGGAAAATAACCCAGTTTTTACTACCTTTTTACAGTAGGGGATAACTGTCTTTACAAAAAACAAAAATTATTGTAAAATTACTTTATTATTTTTAGTGCATTATAAGGAAAGGCAGTACACATATGTTAAAATTTTTATATCCTAAGGAATATTTGCCATCGGTTTTCCAATTAACAGGGGAAAAATTAAAGGCTTTAGGCAAAGATACTCTTATTTTTGATATTGATAATACTCTTGTGCCTTACTGGATAAAAACTCCTACTGATGAGTTAAAGGCTTATTTTAATTCATTGAGAGAAAGTGGTATTAAAATTGCTGTACTTTCTAACAGTAAGGAAATAAGAAGTAAGACTTTTTGCGAAGAAATGGAAATTCCATATTATTACAGAGCTAAAAAACCAGCTACTGAGGGTATGAAAAAGCTATTGGAAAAAATAAATTCTAAGGCTGAAAATTCTGTTATTGTAGGCGACCAGATTTTTACAGATGTGTGGTGTGGCAACAAGTGTGGAGTATATTCTGTACTTGTGAAACAGGTAAGTCCAAAAGACGAACTTATAACTGCACCTAAAAGACCTTTTGAAAAAATAGTGTTGTACTTTTATTTGAGAAGAAAGAGAAAAGAGGAGAACAATGGTTGATAATTCAGTAAAGGGAAAGACAGCCGTTTATGGTGTTATAGGCTGTCCTATAGAGCATACATTTAGTCCAGCTATTCACAATACAATGGCAAAGACTTTAAATAAAGATATGATTTATGAGGCTTTCAGAGTAGAAAAGGATAATCTTGAAAGTGCTATAAAAGGTGCTTACAGCTTAGGCATAAAGGGACTTAATGTAACTGTACCTCACAAAGTAGAAGTTATGAAATGTCTTTGTGACATTGACAAGAGAGCTAAGGTTATTGGTGCTGTAAATACTCTTAAATATACAGAAAATGGCTATGTAGGTTACAATACAGATATTATTGGTGTGTACTATGCTATAAAAAACAAGGGCTTTGATGTAAAGGGTAAGACAGTTCTTCTTCTTGGTGCTGGTGGTGCAGGTAATGCCTGCGGTGTTATGGCTGCTGACAAGGGTGCTAAAATGCTCTATATTGCAAACCGTACTGTATCAAAGGCTGATAAATTGGCAGAAGTATAAGAGCTGAATATCCAGATACAGAAATTAAGACTTTATCTATTGATGATATTTATGATATTCCTAATGTAGATATAGTTTTAAATGCTACAGTAATTGGCTTTGGAGAAAACAAGGGATTAAGCCCTATAAAGGATACAGGTTTTTACAAGGCTAAGGGTGTAGAAATGGTATTTGATGCTATATATTCTCCATGGGAAACTCAGCTTTTAAAGGACTGTAGAAAAGAGGGTATTACTGGTATAAACGGTTTTGATATGCTTGTGTATCAGGCTGTTGCAGCAGAAGAAATTTGGTTTGATGAAGAAATTGACCCTCAGCTTACAGAAAAGGCAAGAAAAGAGTTAAGTGATTTTTACAGGGAGAATAACTGATGAAGATTAACAACAAGGATAAAAATATTGTTCTCATAGGTTTTATGGGAAGTGGCAAAACAAGTGTGGGCAAAAGACTTTCCCTTGTACTTAAAAGAGAATTTATAGACACAGATGATTTCATTGAAAAAAGAGAAGGAATGACTATCAATGAAATTTTTAAGGAAAAAGGGGAAGAAGAATTTAGAAAAATAGAAAGAGAATTATACAAAAGATTTTCGACACCTAAGAAAAAGATTATTGCAACAGGTGGTGGAGTAATTAAAAATTCAGCTAATATTGCAAATCTTAAAAAGGGTGGAGTATAGTATATCTTAAATCTTCTCCAGAAAAAATTGCTCAAAATCTTAAATTTGACAATACAAGACCTATACTTCAAGTAGATGACAAAGAGGCTAAAATCAGAGAGCTTTTAGCACAGAGAGAACCATTCTACAACAAGTATGCTGAAATTACTATTGATGTAAGCAATTATGACATTGACCATACAGTTGATAAAATAATTGAACTTGCAAAGGTTTGATAAAAAGAAAGGGATACAGCCATAAAAACTGTATCCCTTATTTTTATGGTGAATCGGAAAGATAAATCCGATGACTTGCTTGCAAGTCACAAATTAACAAAGTTAATTTGTTCTGAACTAGCCTAAAACAGAATTAACAACTTTCATAATACCGTCTTGAGCAGTAGCAATTTTCTTTTCTGCATTTTCAACAGTATCTGCCTTAGTACCGAAGTAAATTTTAATTTTTGGTTCAGTACCACTTGGTCTTACACAGAACCATGTATCGTCAGCAAGTGTAAAGTAAAGTACATTACTCTTTGGAAGATTAGTAGGGCTTACTTTACCGGTAGCTACATCAACAATCTTATCTTCAAGGTAATCTCTTGTTTCAGTTACCTTAACACCGGCAATTTCAGATGGAGCATCTTTTCTTAAAGTGTCCATTATCTTCTTCATATTTTCAATACCATCAATACCCTTTAATGTAATTGAGTGGATAATTTCCTTATATACGCCATATGTATCATAAAGTTCCATAAGTCCGTCATAAAGGCTCATACCTCTTGACTTATAGTATGCTGCCATTTCGCAAATAAGAAGTGAGGCAACAACTGCGTCCTTATCTCTTGCGTATGTACCAGAAAGGCAACCATAACTTTCTTCAAAACCGAATACATACTGGTATTCTCCAGTCTGTTCAAATTCCTTAATCTTTTCGCCAATGTACTTAAAGCCTGTTAATACATCAAAGTATGCAAGGTTGTACTTCTTTGCAATAGCCTTTGTCATTTCAGAAGAAACAATAGTTGAAACTAAAGCACCGTTCTTTGGAAGTGTACCTAACTTGGCTTTCTGAGAACAGATGTAGTTACAGATAAGTGTACCTGTCATATTACCAGTAAGTACAGTATAGCTACCGTCTTTAGTCTTAACAACAGCACCAACTCTATCACAGTCTGGGTCAGTACCGAGGATAATATCTGCGTCAATCTTTTCTGCTAACTTAATAGCAAGTTCAAATACAGCAGGATTTTCTGGATTTGGATAGCCTACAGTTGTAAATTCGCTATCTGGAAGTTCCTGTTCTGGTACAACTGTTACATTTTCAAAACCAGCCTTTTTAAGAACTCGTCTTACTGGCTTGTTACCTGAACCATGAATAGGAGTGTAAACAATCTTTAAATCGTGCTGTTCCTTGATGATTTCAGGATTAACAATCTGTGCTAATACATTCTTGTCAAATGCTTCGTCTACTTCTTCGCCAATAACATTGAAAAGACCAGCCTTAACAGCCTCATCTTTATTAGCTGTCTTAATTGTGTGGAAATCAGTAACAGCATTTACTTCTTCAATAATAGCCTCATCTCTTGGGTAAGGAACCTGACCACCGTCTGCCCAATATACTTTATAGCCATTGTATTCTGGTGGATTGTGGCTTGCTGTAATAACAACACCACCTGTACAGTTAAGCTCTCTAACAGCAAAGCTAAGCATTGGAGTAGGTCTTAAAGATGGATAAATATAAGTCTTGATACCATTACCGTTTAATACTAAAGCTGTAATTTCGGCAAATTCCGGACTCATTCTTCTACTGTCAAAGGCAATAGCAACACCTTTCTTAACAGCATCTTCGCCCTGCTTAATGATATAGTTAGCAAAACCCTGTGTAGCTTTACTTACTGTGTAAATATTAAGTCTGTTAGTACCGGCACCGATAATACCTCTTAAACCACCAGTACCAAATTCCAAATCTTTGTAAAATCTTTCCTGAATTTCTTTGTCATTACCTTCAATAGCCTTTAATTCGGCTCTTGTAGCTTCATCAAAATAAGTGTCTTCACACCATTTTTTGTAGTTTTCCATATAACCCATAATAAAAACTTCCTTTCCCATTGTACATTAATGTACTTTATTTGATTTAATTATAAAATATTATGGGAATAAATACAAGCGAATTTATTTAAAATATTTCTCTAATTTTGTATAATTTCTTCCAAAGTTACAAATTTTATGCCCTCATTTTCAAGCTGTTTATAGAGATTATTAAGGGCTGTGGCTGTAACAATGCCACCCTCTGCACCAACATGACCAATGGCAACGGCTGTTCCTTTTTGCTTTGCTATTTCAGCTGCTCTCAAAATATTTTTTTCTACTGTTTTAATATCCTGTGTACTATCTAAGAATACATCTCTCTTTATATAAGGTATGCCTACTTCCTTTGCAACATCTTCCCCAACGGATTTAGCTGTTGTCAGGCTGTCCAAAAAGTACATATTTCTTTCCTTTGCCTCTTTTAAAAGTGCTGTCATTTTGTCCTTATCTTCCGTTATTTTTGAACCCATATGGTTATTAAAGCCTTTTGCCTTGTCTACACTATCCAAATTACTTTTAAATGTGTCTACTGCCTCCTCTGTAGACATATTGCTGAGGATAGGAGTTTTGCCTAGCCAACTTCTCTGACCTGTGTGTGCCTCCATAGGCTGATGAAGTATAACAGCTTTACCATTATCCAGCAGTTTATCTTGGTCAGCTTTAGTGTAGGGCATTTGTGGCATTACCGCTCCTGTAAAAGGTATAGGAAGTGCCAACATTTCTTCTGTGCCGGCAGAGTTATTGCCAAAGTCATCAATAACTATCGCTAATTTGGGCTGGGTGTTGGGAGATATAGTTTGTACTGTTCTATGTATGGAAATTCTAAGAAGTAGAAGTACCAAAAAAACAGCCAACACCATTTCTGCATACATACAAATTTTTTCGCTTTTCATCTTGCCTCCTGTATTTATAATTGATATAATTAAGCTATTAATGTATATGATTGTATGGAGGGTTTTAGAATGAAATTAATGTTTGCATCTGATATACATGGTTCACTTTTTTATGCTGAAAAGGTAGCAGAGGCCTATAAAAATGAAAAGGCTGAAAAACTTATTCTTTTAGGTGACTTACTTTATCATGGACCTAGAAATGACTTGCCAAAGGACTACAATCCAAAGGGGGTTATTGCACTTTTAAACTCTATGAAGCAGGAAATACTTGCTGTAAGAGGTAACTGTGAGGCAGAAGTTGACCAAATGGTACTTGAATTTCCAGTTATGGCTGAATATATGATAATGTATTTAGAAAACAGAATGGTATTTGTAACTCATGGTCACAAGTTTAATACATCAAATCCTCCAATGTTAAAGGATAATGATATTCTTATTCATGGACACACTCATGTTCAGGCTATGGAAAAGGTAGATAACTACTATTATATTAACCCAGGTTCAACTTCTATTCCTAAAAACGGAAACAAGAACAGCTATATGACATACGAAGACGGTGTTTTTGAAATAAAGGATTTTGACGGAATGTAATTTCTAAATTGGATATTAAATAGTAAAGTAGCGAGGACAAGAAATCCTCGCTATTATGCTATTTATTTGTGTTTATACCAATTACTCCACCTAAAGCACCACAGCAAAGGGCTAGACCTATACTAATGAGCATTTTAGGGGAAAATGAAAAACTGCCTACAGTAGAAATACTTATTAAAAGCATTATGGCTATGTAGATAAATCCACTTAAAGTTCCCCATAGTATGCCTTTACTGGAGCTTTTCTGCCAGTTATAAAACCACAGAGAATACAGCTAATGGCAGTAGATACAAGCATAACTACATTTACATTGTTTTCTTGAAGTGAAGTATAGGTTAAAAGTATGGCATATACTGTAAAAACAATAAATGTTAATATAAAACTTGTAAGTACGCTTTTAGGAGGGCAGAAAGGGGAGAGTTATTAGCACCAGACATAGAGAACCTCCTTTTTATTGTATATTGATATTTTATTTTGAACATTATTAATATATGCAAAGAAATGTCTTACATTTTATTATAGTAGGCATATGGAGATTTGGTTATTTCTTTTTTAGTAGGTAAAAATAATTAATCATTTAACACTTGTAAATATTAAAAATTTGGTATATGATTACAATGAGGTGGTTTTCAATGGATACAATAGATTACACACACATTCCACATTTTCTGACGGTACATTTACTCCGTTACAGCTTGTGAAATATGCTGAAGAAAAAGGATTGAAAGCCTTTGCCCTTACAGACCACGATACTACAGAGGGTGTGAAAGAGGCAAAGAGTATTGAAACTAATGTAGAGGTAATAAGTGGTGTTGAAATTTCCACCAGATATGATAAAAAAGAAATTCATATTGTGGGACTTTATGTAAATGAAAATGACGCTGATTTAAACAAGCAGTTGAAATATTACAGAGAAAAAAGAGTAACACGAAATTTTGAAATATTAGAAAAATTAAACAGCTTAGGTGTAAACATTACCATTGATGATGTAAAGGAAAGCTGTACAGGTGATGTTATATCACGAGCCCATATTGCAAAGGCTTTGGTTTCAAAAGGCTTTGTAGGGTCTTATACAGAGGCTTTTGACAGATATTTAGGGGACAACAAATGTGCCTATGTGCCTAGAGAAACCCTTAATTATGAAGAAGTATGGAGCTTATTACAAAGGCAGGAGGTGTGCCTGTTTTGGCTCATCCACTTCTTTACAAAATGAGTGATACTAACCTTGAAAATATGATGGTAAAGTTAAGACAAAAGGGCTTAAAGGCTGTTGAGGTATATTATTCTACTCACAGCAATTCAGATACACAGCATATTATGGCTATGGCTAACAGAGTAGGGCTTATTTATTCAGGTGGCAGCGATTTTCATGGTGCTACAAAGCCTAAAATAGATATGGGTACAGGTATGGGAAAACTGGCTGTACCTTATGAAATATTGGAAAAATAAGAGGTGAGAGAAATGGCTAAAGACGCTATAAAGCTAATTTCCCAAAACAAAAAGGCTTATCACGATTACTTTATATTGGAAACTTTCCAATGTGGTATTGCACTTACTGGTACAGAAGTAAAGTCTGTCAGAGCCGGTAGATGCAATTTAAAAGATAGTTATGTTATGATAGAAAATGGCGAGGCAATTTTAACTGGTATGCACATTAGTCCTTATGAACAGGGCAATATATTTAATCATGACCCTATGGCAGACAGAAAATTGCTCCTCCATAAGTATGAAATAAATAAATTACAGGGGGCTGTAACAAAAGACGGTCTTACAATAGTTCCTTTGAAGGTATATTTTAAGGGTAGCCTTGTAAAGGTGGATATTGGTATTGCAAAGGGTAAAAAACTCTATGACAAACGCCAGGATATAGCAAAGAAAGACCAAAAGAGAGAGGCTGAAAGAGATTTCAGACAGAGTTTTAAGTAAAAAATAATATAAATATAAACAAAGGAGATTACTATGGATTACAAGAAAATTGCAATGGAAAAACACGCTGAATGGGCTGGTAAAATTGAAGTTGTTTCAAGAGCAAAGGTAGAAAATGTAGATGATTTATCTATTGCTTACACTCCTGGTGTAGCTGAACCTTGTCTTGCTATTAAGGAAAATCCAGAACTTTCTTACACTCTTACAAGAAGACACAATATGGTAGCTGTTATTACTGATGGTTCTGCTGTACTTGGTCTTGGTAACATTGGTCCTGTAGCAGGTATGCCTGTTATGGAGGGTAAGTGTGTACTTTTCAAGGAATTTGGTAATGTAGATGCTTTCCCAATTTGCGTTGATTCTCAGGATGTAGATGAATTTGTAAATGCTGTTGCACTTATTTCAAAGAGCTTTGGTGGTATCAACCTTGAAGATATTGGTGCTCCTCGTTGCTTTGAAATTGAACAGAAGTTAAAAGAGCGTTGTGATATTCCTGTATTCCACGATGACCAGCATGGTACTGCTGTTGTAGTTCTTTCTGGTATCAGAAATGCTTTAAAACTTACAGGTAAAAAGCCAGAGGAATGTTCTGTAGTAATGTCTGGTGCAGGTGCTGCCGGTACAGCTATTGCTAAGCTCCTTCTTACAGCCGGTTTTAAGGATATTACAATGAGAAATATTGACGGTGTTATTTCTTCTGAAAAGACTTATGATGACCCATCATTAACTGAACTTGCTTCTCTTACAAATCCTAACCACAAAGACGGTTCTTTAGCTGATATTATAAAGGGTGCTGACATTTTCATTGGTGTTTCTGCTCCAGGTCTTTTAACTGAAGAAATGATTAAGACAATGAACAAAGATGCAATTATTTTTGCTATGCTAACCCTGTTCCAGAAGTTATGCCTGAAATTGCTCTTGCTGCCGGTGCTAGAGTTATTGCAACTGGTAGAAGTGACTATCCAAACCAGATTAACAATGTACTTGCTTTCCCTGGTATCTTCAGAGGTGCTTTAGATGTTAGAGCAAGTGATATTAATGATGAAATGATGCTTGCTGCTTCTGATGCTATTTCTAAGTTAGTAACAGAAGAAGATTTAGCAAATGGCATTATTATTCCATCTGCTTTCAACAAGGGTGTTGTAGAAAGTATTGCAAAGGCTGTTGCTGATGCTGCTGTTAAGTCTGGCGTAGCAAGAATATAGTGCAACAAATGCTTGCATTTGTTGCAGTTGGGCTGAGGAAGGGACCAGCCGTGAAAAATATGGCACTAAAAAACAGTACCATATTTTTGTCCCCTCCTCGGTCGGGCAAAGCTCGACCTGCGGAATTAGTTTAAGAAAACCAAGGTTTTCTTAACAACTTTCCTTTGATAATCTTGAAAAATATAACAAACAATAATTAGTTGGCTAGATATAAAAGAACGGACTGCTGGAAAATGCAGTCGTTTTTGGTAATGAGATGTTATTTATAGTAAATCTTATTTTTTGAAATACTTCTTTAATGCAGGAGATATTTCATTAGATGGAAGTGTAACAGTTATATATCCGTCATTTCCGTTGCTTTTAAGGTCTGTACTGAATATTGAGAGACGGTATAAAGCTGTGTTTTTATCGTCAGGGTCTTTATAATTGAGGTTATAAAGAGCTTCCATAATAGCTTTTATATCATTTTTATCACTGATTTGTACATTGTTCTTAGTATCAAGTTCAGAAACGGCAGTTTCGGCATCTGTATAATTGTCGTTTTGGTCATCTAAGGCTAAATAATCTACATCCAAACTATTTATGCTGTCAATAGGAACATAGTTTGAAGTATAGCCTTGTTGTTGAAGATAATCTATAACATCTTTGAAACAACTATTTAAAGGAATGTTTTGTGTAATAGCATATTTATATGTTTTTCCGGCGTAGGCAACATATTCTGTGAAACTAATATTAAGAGTGCTTTCATTGTCTTTAGCTGAATTTATTACTTCAAAACCTTCAGGAGTTAATTCCATTATATCTTTTTTGACCATATCAACAAGTTTATCCATATCTATATTATTTAATCTTTGGCTATAATTTAATAAACGAGGGTCAGTAATCTGAACATAATTCATTTCCTTTTTATTGTCATTTACAATAGGATAGGTAGCTTTTTTATAGTTATCTATAGTATATATACTTTTCATTTCTTCAGGACTTAGGAAGTAGCCACGACTTAATTTTCTATTATGGTTTAAAGTATAGTGCATTGTAATGTATGTCATATTATTAGATTTATTACTTACATCACCTCTTTGCACAAGGTACTTATGGAGTTTCACCATAGTGTCAATATCTTTTTTATCTGTAATAATACCTTTATATCGTACCTTATCATAGTCTGGAGAGCCGTTAGTATATCCACTATCGTAACTAATATGTCCCATATAGTCAAAGGCATCTATACTTACAACATTATTTTCACTTGGCACTCTTCTTTCGTAACCTGTTAAGTCAAAAGCAAAGATTACATTTACTATACCCATACATACTGCAAAGATTACAATAGGTTTTAAAATACCTTTAAAGCTAAAACTTTTTTGATTAAGCATAAATACTGCTATAAGGGCAACTACACCTAAAGGAAGTACACCTAATGTGAAATTAAGACTTCTATTGTGTATGTAGTACAATGAATCGTAGCCAAAAAGGCCAAAACAAACAGCTACAAAGTACATAAGTATAGGCTTTAAAGGTTTAAAGGCAACAACTTCTCCGTAGTTTTCCATATTTCTCAATTTATATAGTACAAGAGAAATTACAAATAGAGCAAGGGCAATAGCTATGTATATTACGGAGCGTTTTGCCCACATTTCATCTATTCCCATAATGTAAATGTACTGCATAATGCCTTCATCATAGTCTACAAAGCCATATACATTTTTGCTGAATATTTCATTTGCCATAGATAAAATAAAGTAAGGCAAAGCAACAAAGCCACCACCGAAAACATATGTTGAAATTAAGTTACCACTTAATACAGATGTAAAGTTGTGAGCATAAATGCACAAGCAGAGTATAAAAGGCAAGTGTAAAAATATTTATAGCAGAACTGTATACCACTACCGTAGTGCAATTCTTCAAAGAATATTACTAGGCTTGTTACTGTAATAGGAACAATAAGGAGTATAAATCCTGAAAGAATATGGGATAAATACTGTGTTGTCCTAGAAACAGGTATACTATTCATAAAGGAAACTGAATTTACTCTATGAAGATAGGAGAATAAAAGACCACCTAATGCAAAGGCGAAGAACAATGCTAAAGCACCATTATCACTATCAAATCTGGAATAAACATCTCCAATATCTTTCATAACAGCATTTGGCAAAATGAAAAGTGCTGTTAATACAATATATATAACTGAAACCCACCAATACCTCTTTATATCAGACTTTACAAGTGCCTTACTAAATAATGATGTTTTCGAATTCATAACCCATACCCCCTAATTCATAAATAAATATTTCTTCTAATGTAAGTGGAAGAATGTCGCAAATAAGTGGATTGAACTTATTTGCTGTAGAAGTAATTTCATCAGTTGTGCCATGAACTATGCAAGTGTAGACACTACCGAAATAGCTTTCGTGAAGAATATTAATACTGTCTTTAAATTCCTGTGGTACGCCATCTTTAAAGGCAATTTGTAATTTATGAATTTCTCCCTTTACATCATCAAGCTGTTTTTCAAGTACCAACTTACCATTAAACATAATACCAACATGGTCACAAACATCTTCAAGCTCTCTAAGGTTATGACTGGATACAAGAACTGTCATTTCTCTTTCGGCAACGTCTTGCAAAAGTAATGACCAAGTATTTTTTCTCATAACTGGGTCAAGACCGTCCATAGGTTCATCAAGTACCATTAAGTCTGGTTTTGTACATATGCCAAGCCAAAAGGCTACCTGCTTTTGCATACCTTTTGAAAGTCGGCAACACTTTCTTTTTACATCAATTTTGAAAATATCTTTTAATTTATTGAAAGTTTCCCAGTCCCAATTTTTGTAAATATCAGCATAGAGTTTTGCTGTATCAAGTATGGAATAAGTAGTGAAGAAGAATAAATCATCACTGATATAAACAATCTTTTGCTTTAATGCCGGATTTTCGTATACTTCCTCTCCATCAACTGTCATTGAGCCACTATCTGTCTGTATATGCCCATTAAATTTTTAATAAATGTAGTTTTGCCGGCACCGTTAGGACCTACAAGTCCGTATACAGAGCCTTTCTTTACATTAAGTGAAAGGTTGTCAAGGCTTTTAAAATTGCCAAAACTTTTGTTTAGATTTCTAACCTCAATCATTTTTCGTCCCCCTTATAAATATTTTTAATTAAATCAACAACTTCTTTTTCATCTGTGCCTAAGTAGATAAGTTCTTTTACAGCGTTTTCAAGGAGTTTAATGCTTTCGTTTTTTCTGGCAAGCTGAACATCGTCACGAAGTGGGGCAACAAAATAGCCCTTAGCCTTCATTGAATAAATATAGCCTTCTATTTCCAGTTCCTTGTAGGCTCGCTGTATTGTATTAGGGTTTATAGTGAGCTGAGATGCCAGTTCTCTAACAGATGGCAGTTGTTGGTGTTCCTCAAGTGCTTTATTAAGTATTAGTTCTCTTGTTTGGTCTTTTATTTGTTCGTAAATAGGTCTGTGGTCAGTATAGTCAAGTTTCATTATTTCACCTCCACTGTATTAACTGTCTATTAATTATAATACAGTTCATACAGTCCTTTGTCAAGTAGTTTTCAAAATTTCATAAAAAATCCCCTGTAGCTGTCTACAGGGGAGGGTAAAAAGTATTATTTTTCTGCCTTTACATCTTCTAAATTGAGAGTGCCTAAAACCTTAATTCCGTTATCTTTTGAAATAGATGCTGTTTTAGTTTCAGGGTCCCAATCAACAGAGTAGTTTAATGCTTCGCCTACTGCTCTTAATGGAAGCATAAATCTGCCGTCAATAATTGTCTGTGGAACATCAGGTGTAATATTTTGGCCGTTTACTGTAAAGTACTCGTTGCCATAAGTCATTTTAATTGTTGAACCGAGGCTGTTTAAGAATGCTGTTTTAGTTTCAGCATTGTATACTACAAAGTAGCCAAGTTCTTCAAAAATACCTCTTACAGGAACGAGAGTTCTGCCGTCTACAATAACACCCTTTGCGTCAATGTCTTTGTCATTTACTTTAACATTTACGCTAGTGCCAGCAAAGGCACTTGTTGTCATAGTAAGAATAGCAATCCCTAAAGCCAATAATTTTTTCATTTGAATTTCCTCCTCTTATTTAGAAACACTTTTTATTACTGCCATTACTTCGTCAACACCCTTAGAAAGGCTGGCTGATTCATAGTAGTAATATATTTTTCTCTATTTTCATAAAGTGCATTAATGCTATTAAATAAAGATTCTTCTGTCATTTCGTCTTCGTCACAAACATCGGCGAAACCTTGCTTTTTAAAACTTTCAGCATTTAAAATCTGGTCGCCTCTACTAGCTCTCTTTGAAAGAGGGATTAAAAGCATAGGCTTATTTAATGCCAAAAATTCGCAAATTGCATTTGAACCAGCTCTTGTAATAACAAAGTCGCTTGCTGCAAAAATATCAGGAAGTTCCTTTGACAAGTAATCGTACTGAACATAGCCCTTAGTGTCTTTAAGGCTTTCATCTACATTGCCTTTTCCGCAAAGATGAATAATGTCATACTTTTTAAGAAGTTCAGGTAATAATGCTCTTATAGAAGTGTTTATTTTTACTGAACCCTGTGAACCACCCATAATAAGCATAACTGGTTTTGTGCCATCAAGGTGCGCAAATTCAAGACCTTTTTCTTTAGAACCTTTGTAGAGTACATCTCTTATAGGGGTGCCAGTAAGTATGCCTTTATTATTTTTAATATGAGGTATTGCCTCTGGGAAAGTAACACAAACCGCCTTTGCAAATGGCATAGCGATTTTATTTGCAAGACCTGGAGTAATATCACTTTCGTGACAGATTACAGGTATTTTTAAAGATTTTGCTGCAATAACAACGGGAACGGCAACAAAGCCACCCTTTGAAAATACTACATCAGGCTTAATCTTTTTAAGAGCTTTTTTAGCCTCGTGAATACCTTTTAAAACCTTGAACATATCTGAAAAATTCTTTTTGTCAAAATATCTTCTAAGTTTACCAGAGCTAATGCCTGTGTATGGAATATCGTATCTGGCAACGATTTCTTTTTCCATACCTTCTTTACTTCCTATATAATATACTTCATAGCCTTCTGATTTTAAATATGGTAATAAAGCAATATTTGGTGTAACATGGCCGGCTGTTCCACCACCGGTTAAAACTATCTTTTTCATGGTATATCCTCCATTTCCTATACCTATAATTTTAAACCAATTTATGGTTTATGTCTAGTACATTATTACATGAAAGATAAAAATATTTATTATGGTTGAAATAGCTTTATTTACTGTTAATAATGTATCACTAAGCAATATTGACGATTTTTATTTTTTATGATATATTCATACTAAAGTTGTAAGAATATATTAAAAATGAGGTGTTGTATATGAAATTTACTAAAATGCACGGTTGTGGAAATGACTATGTATACATTAACTGTTTTGAAGAAAAGGTAGCTAACCCAGAAAAGCTTGCTCAGGCTATGAGTGACAGACATTTTGGTATTGGCTCTGACGGTATTGTACTTATTATGCCTAGTGAAGTAGCTGACTGCAGAATGAGAATGTTTAATGCAGACGGTAGCGAAGCTGAAATGTGTGGTAACGCATCTCGCTGTGTGGGTAAGTATGTTTATGACAGAGGTATTGTAAAGAAGAACCCTGTTCGTCTTGAAACTATGTGTGGTATTAAGGTTATTGAAGTTCATACAGACGCAGAGGGTAAGGCAGAAACTCTTACTGTAGATATGGGCGAACCTATTCTTGCTCCAAAGGATATTCCTGTTGTAGCTGACAGCGAACCTGTAGTAGATTTAACACTTTCTTCTTGTGGCAAGGATTTTGATTTCACTTGCGTATCTATGGGTAATCCACATGCAGTAACATTTATTGACACTCCTGTAAAGGAATTTGAAGTAGAAAAGTATGGTCCATCTCTTGAAGTTGATTCTCACTTCCCAAGAAAGGCTAACATTGAATTTGTTGAAATTGTAGATGAAACTCATTTAAGAATGAGAGTTTGGGAAAGAGGTACTGGCGAAACTTTAGCTTGTGGTACTGGTACTTGTGCTACAGTTGTAGCATCTAACATTAAGGGTATTTGCCCAAGAGTTCCTGTAGAGGTTGAACTTGTAGGTGGTAAGCTTACTATTGAATGGAAGCCAGAGGACAACCATGTTTATATGACTGGTCCAGCTACATTTGTATTTGACGGTGTTTGGGAGGATTAATTTTAATCTATGAATAAAAGATTGTTTTTTTGATGTATAATATGGCAAAGGATAACAAGGCTGTTGGCAGAATTGCAGTTTTTGTAGCATCACATACTAACAAGATTTATGCTTTGGTATATTTAATTGGCATAGTATATGCGTTTTTTCAGAATAGCAATCTTTTATTCCGATTTATACTAATTCCTTTTATTACTATAGTATATAATTCTATTCTAAGGAAAATACTAAATAGACCAAGACCATTTAAGGAACTGGGGATAGAAAGCCTTATTGAACACGAAGATAAAGGCTCTTGTCCGTCTAACCACGCAGTATCAGCTATGATTATAGCTATGGCATGGTGTAGTATCTTTCCTGTAGTAGGGGCAATTCTTATTGTGCTTGCTATTTTTACAGGATTGAGCAGAGTTATGACAGGAGTACATTATCCTGTTGATGTTTTTTAGGCTGGTTAATAGCTATTGTTATAGGCTGTTTAGGATTTTTGTATTTTAGAAAAAAGTGTTGACAAGTGCTTATTGTTATGGTATTATAAATAAGCACTTGATTTTATGGAGTAGTACCCAAGTGGCTGAAGGGGCTCCCCTGCTAAGGGAGTAGGTCGTTTGCGCGGCGCGAGAGTTCAAATCTCTCCTACTCCGTACTTGCCGACTGTATCGTTGATACGGTCGGCTTTTCTGTTATATAAAGGTTTATAAAAATTGAATATATAAACAAGAATTATTATTTTGGAATTATGCAAGTTTTACAACGAAACTTGCTTTTTGTTTTTTACAGAAATAAAAATATGTCAAAATTGTATATTAAATTAGATTTCATAGTAAAATTGCACAAAAACTGATATAAATAAATGTCAAAAATTGACCTATTTATTTTGTCCCATTTTTGGTATTATTGCACTTGAGTTCGTTAGAAAAATAACGATTAAAAGGATTGGAGGAAGATTATTAATGAAGAAAAGAAGAAAATTGGTGCATTGGCTTTAGGTTTTACCATGGCAGCTAGTTGCTGTTTTGGTAATGGGGTAATATCAAATTTAGGAGGTATGCTCAGTACAGTTGAAGCTAGCACATCTTCCATTGTGTACAATCCTTCAACAGGAGAAAACGGTGGTTTTACCGTAAAGGCAAATAAGTGGAGTAAGGCAAGTTCTAATACTGTTGTTTACAATGGTATGGTTCTTGATGTAGCAGACAAAGTTGAATCTTCTACAAAAATAAACTTCACTTCTGACTCTAAGGGTACATTAGTTCTTGTATTTAATGAAGGTAGTGCAGGAAAGAGTATCCTTGTAGATGGAGAATCTTATGAAATACCTAGTAGTGGTGTTGTAACTGCAAGTGTTGGTGCTGGCGACCACGAAGTTCTTAAAGATAGTGGTAGCAGTTACTTATACTATATGGAATTTACAGGCAAGGGTGGTTCTGTTGAAACAACAGAGGCTACTACAGAAGAAACAACAGAAGCTACTACTAAGGAAGAAACAACTAAGGTAACTACAACTGAAACAACAACAGAAGCTACTACTAAAGCTCCAGTTACTGAGGCAACAACAGAGGCTACTACAAAGGCTGACACTAACAGTTCATCAGTATCTTGGAATATGGGCAACAGTTCTTTCAAGAATTTGGGTACAATTTCAGGCGATGTTACAGTAAATGGTCTTACAATTAAGGCTACATCAGCTAAGACAGTAAATGTAATTTCTGATGAGGCTACTGTAGAAAGTAACACATTTGGTTACAGCCTTGCTTTAGGTGGTAGTGGTTCATTAAAGTACAGAGCAGTTGCTTTTGATACAAATGGACAGGCTGTTGTAAAGGTTACATCAAGGTCAAGTGGTTCAAGCACTAGAACTCTTATGGTAGTAGGAGATGACGGTACTGAACTTGGCACTATTTCTGCTAAGCCAGATGCAGATATAGCATCAGTAAACATTAACTATAGTGGTAAAGTATATATTTATTCAAAGGGTAGTGGTATCAATATTTACAAAGTACAGGTTGACAACAAGTCATCTGTAGAAGAAACTACAAAGAAGAACACTACAGAAGCAACAACTAAGAAAGAAACAACTACAGAAGCAACAACTAAAAAGGAAGTTACTACTGAAACAACAACTAAGGCAACAGTTACAGAAACAACAACAAAGAAACAAGACAGTAGCGCTAGCAGTAAAACTGTAACAAACTTTGAAGAACTTGTATCTGCAGTAGATGCTATGGCATCTGTAAAGGGTGGCGGTACAGTTTATGTAAATGCTAAGACTATTGACTGTACTTCTCAGCTTGCTTTAAAGAGTACAAAGGGTAATCCTGTTAAAATTGTAGGTGTACAGCAGGGCGATGGTACATATCCATCTCTTGACTTTACTAGCTTTAGAAATAGTACAATAGGTAGTGCAGGTCCTTCTTTAAAGGTATCTACTGATTCTAATGTTGGTGTAAGAATTTCTGGTTCTTACTATACACTTGAAAACCTTATTATTGAAAAGGCCGGCGACAACGGTATTCAGATTAAGGGTGCAAATGCAAATTATAATACTGTAAATAACTGTATCGTAAGATATAACAATGACGCTGGTGTACAGATTACAGGTGGTGCATCATACAACACTATGAGATTTGTATACAGCTATAGAACTGCGATGTTTATACATTAGGTGGCAATGCCGATGGTTTTGCTCCAAAACTTGGTGCTCAGACTGGCAATACATTCTATGGTTGCTATGCTTGGGAAAATAGTGATGACGGTTGGGATAGTTTCGACAAGACTACATCAGGCTATACAAAAGATTTAAGTTATGAAGAATGTGCTTGCTGGAATAATGGTAACCCTGATATATTCACAGGTAAGTACGACTATGAAAATGGTAATGCTTTGGACACAAATTTGTATTTAGTAGAACTTATTTCTAATCAGGACAAGAATTTTGTATCTAATTATAATAAGGGTAACTTTAGTTTACCAACTGACAGCTTTATAAATACTTCTGCAGGTAAGATTAACCTTTCTTCTTGGACAGGAAGTAATTATGACGGTAACCCTAATGGATTTAAGTTTGGTTCAGCTTATACAGACAAGACAAGTTTAAGAACAGTAAAGAACTGTTTATCATTTGGTCATGGTAGAAAGGGCTTTGATAACAACAACAGTACAGTTAAGGCTTCATTTGAGAACTGTGTATCTTTTGATAATGGTTACAATTACTACTTCCCTACATTTAGCGTAAGCAAAGCATCAGATATGTTAGGCTTTAATGGTAAATCTAAGGATAAAGTACCTAGTAGTGTAAGTGTTACTACTCCAACTGACTCTGCTCAGAAGTCAATTAGAAGCAAGGTAGAAGCTACAAGAAAGTCTATTGTTTCACAGTGTAACAACAATGTTATTCCTGGTGAAGTATACTTTAATATCTATTAATTAGAGGATTTGTGGGTTATTATACAGTTTTTAACTGTATAATAACCCATTTTTTTTTTAGTTTTCTTCTATATAAATGTGTAAATTAATATATAGGTAAAAATAATTTTTTTAAGGATGAAATCCGTATAAAAAAATTAAAGTTGGG
>ENA-OQHP01000080-OQHP01000080.1-human-gut-metagenome-genome-assembly--contig:-NODE-80-length-30339-cov-4.323381_pt1 | contig 30339 bp, 37 predicted proteins | sample MGYA00242563_ERZ504717 | MGnify/ENA primary metagenome ERZ504717 (study PRJEB26092, sample SAMD00036212) | human gut metagenome | host: Homo sapiens | study: EMG produced TPA metagenomics assembly of... | reverse complement strand
GGTCCTGAGGGGAATGGATACCAAGGCTGGAAGACGAAACTTTATAACGACGGCCGCCATCAAATATGAAAAGAACAGAATCAAAATGGTTAGACTCGGAAAAGAGAGTACGTAGTTTATCACTTTCACTAGAAAATTCTAATACTGAACACATAATGGATTAAGATTATAATGAAGCCACAAAGGTAGGAAGGAAAAGAGGGGAAAAAAACACGCACGAGGCCGAATGCTTACGTGATAAAAGTTCATACTAAGGTGAAACGATTAAATGAAAAGGCAGAGATTGGGAGAAAATACCGGTGGAATCACTCAAGTTACAGGAACGGAATTCATTTTGTTTGCGCCATTTATAACAGTTGTAATGTTGTGCTTTCTATTGAAATATCCTATGACAAAATGATGAAGAATTTATGAATAAATCAATCATGGTAAATAATTGGTTATCAACACTTAATAAGTAAATGAAGAATTTGAAGGAAATAATCAGCCAACAGGATACTGTAACTCCTTGTGTTTTGAATCCGTTGTTTTTACGCCACAAATCTTCTGGTCCATTTGCATGCATACATCCCTCTGACCACCAGGTAGCTGATGAGAAAGGCTGTTACGGCCATGCAAATAATGTGTATTATGGCAGGAATCCCCTGAGGCAACAGCGAGGCGAACAAGTCATATCCCATTTGCACGAAGACGAAATGACACAGATAAATGCCGAAGGTCATGGATGCCACTTTTGAAAGAACAGGCGAAGAAGGTATTTTAAGCTTCTGTATACAGACAAAAACAGGAAATGTCATCATAAATACATTGATGCCGCCGAAAAGCCATACTATTTCCAGATAGGCGTAGTTTCCCGGAAAATATTCCTGCATGATGAGGTAGCCGCCGAAAGTGATGGCGTACCCTGTCACAAACATAGGGATACCGATAGCCAGGGTTTTTCTCCAACTCCATTGCAGCGGGTATTTTACCAGATAATGGGCCAGTATCAGATAGCCGATAAATCCGGAAACATAATAAAATGAACCGAATGCATTCCAGTCGCACACTCCCAGGATATCCATATTGCCCCAGTTGCCGATATATCCCAGTGCGGGAGCGGCCATCTTTATGTAGGGAAGGAACAAGGAGATGCCCCAGATGGAAAGAAATAGCTTGATATCTTTCCGGGTAGCACGCTCCAGCCATGCATGGAAGATGGGGATGATGAAGTAGAGCCCCACCAGCATATACAGATACCACAGAGGAGTGGTGTCATAGTTGAAATTGAAAATGAATGTCCAAATCTTCGTGATAGTCATTTCCAGGGTGAAGGCGGACATGTCTATGGTAGGATTGTCTGTCGTGGTGATGTAATTCAGATAAATGAAATACAATACAGGCAGCATGACCGACCAGAAGATAAGCGGGACAACAATGCGGCCGATCCGCTTTTTGTAAAATTCACTCATGCCGTTTCGTACAGGAAACAGCAGCACTCCTGTCATCATCACAAACAAGGGCACGCAACAGCGTACGGCACTTCCCAATGCGCACCCTTGCAGAAAAGTAGGACGGTCTGTGTCAAAACGTGCCACAAAAGGGTCACAGCAATGGGCGAATACAACTAAAAAACAGGCGGTGACGCGTAGCAAGTCTATCCATCCGATGTTCTCTCTTTTATTTATTTTCATATTTTCTGTTGGGCTTATTTTTGTTCAAGCACTATTACTAAAGGACGGTGATCTGATGCTACCGGTTCATTTACTACCTGTGCGGAGGTTACTGTGAAGCCTTTCATGTTCTGTTTCAGTGCTGTAATATAATCAATGGTTTCTGTAGGGGCGGGAGCCGGAAATGTATGCTGGTTTACGTCAGAAAGTATCTGAAAATCCTGTTGCAAGTATTTTATGAATGCGGATTCGGGTTCGGCATTCAGGTCGCCGGCCAGGAAAAAAGGTTTTTTGTGAGCGGCGGCAAAGTCTTTTATAAGCTCCAGTGAGGCCATGCGGTCTTCTTCGGTGAGAGACAGATGGGTGCAACAATAAATGTAGTTGTCGAACTCTGCCATAATCAGCGCACGTGCTTCTTCCGTCCGGGAAGTGTCATGGTTTTCAGGCTGACGGGAATTTCTTTGGTGAGAAGTCCGATACCATATTTTCCTCCGTCGTAATCAATGGCAGGGGCAAAGTAAGCGTGCATTTGCGTACGTCCGGCTATCTCGCCCAGTACGTATTTTTGTCCGCTGCGGTGGGTCATGCTGTCCAGTTCCTGCAAGGCTACCACTTCGGTGGATATGATTGATTACATCGGCTATGCGTTGGAAGTCGCATACATCATCCATTCCGTTTGCATTTTTAATGTTATAGGTCATTAGCCGTAACGAATTTTGTGATTGTGCCGACAGGGCTAAAAGAAGGGTAAAAAGTAAGAGCAATGTCTTTTTCATATATTCATCAGGTTTTGATTGTTTAAATTCTCTCCAAAGATAGATAAATTCATTCTTTTTTTCTTTGCCCTCAAAGATAAAAAAACAAGAGAAGTTTTTATCAGAAAGGAAATGTTTCTGTTCAACAACTTGCCGGGGCTTTATTTCTTTCCTGCCGGAGAAGCCTGTGTCATACGGATACTGCTTACCACGCCTGCGGCAATGGCAAAGAATATGGCTAATAACAAACAAGCCTGCGCCCGATGTCCTTCGGCGAACATACGGAACAACAAAGCAACCAGTGTGGTTCCCAAAGTCTGACCTAACAGACGCGCCGTACCTAGCATACCGCTGGCTCCACCGCTTCTGTGAGTGGGAGCGGAAGAAACAATGGTTACATTATTGGGCGTCTGGAACAGCCCGAAGCCCATACCACAGAGTGCCATTCGCCAGATGATATTCCATTCTGCCGGATGGGGGGGAAGCAAATAGAGTGTGAATAGGCCGGTAGCGAAGATGGCCATGCCGATGCCTCCCAGCAATCCGGGATGTACTTCTCTACCAGTCTGCCTGCAAGTGGTGCGGTCAAGATGGTAGCCAATGGCCAGGGGGTAAGTAGCAAACCGATCTGTACGGCGCTGTATCCCAATATATTCTGCATAAAAAACGGTAAGGAAACCATAGCCAGCATCTGGGCGGTGAATGAGGTGATGGAAGTACTGATAGAAAGAGCGAAAATAGGAATCTTCAGTAAGTCCACAGGTAGGATAGGGGTCGTTTCCTTCAGTTGGCGGCGGATGAAATAAGTGCCGATTATGATTAACAAAACCAACTGGATGGCAATGAACTTTCTGTTTTCGGCGTGTGCAAAACCTTCCAAGGTATAAATTAACAACCCGAAGGTCAGTGCGTTGGCTATTGCACTGATTTTATCAAACTTGTGTTTTGTGTCTGAAGCCGGATTATGCGGTAAGAACCGATGTCCGATCACTAATGCAGCCAATCCCAAAGGAATGTTGATTACAAAAAGCCAGTGCCAGCTTCCCAATGCTAAGATACTGCCTGCAATGGATGGACCTGCGGCGGCCGAAACAGCTACCACCATGGCATTTACGCCCATTCCGCGCCCTAGTATCTGCGGCGGGTAAATTAAACGGATAAGGGCGGTATTGACACTCATTACACAGGCCGCCCCGAAACCTTGAATGATACGGGAGACAGTCAGCATCCAGAAAGAGTCCGAGAGGGCGCAGGCCAAAGAGGCGCCTGCAAAAATGGAGATGCCGGTCAGAAATATCCGTCTGTAACCGTAAATATCACCTAATGAGGCAAATGATAGCAAGGTCATGGTAATCACCAGTTGATAGGCATTGACAATCCAGATGGCATTGGAAGGGGTGACATCGAAATCGTGTGCCAGCGTGGGTAATGCGATATTCATAATGGTTCCGTCCAGTACGGACATCATGATAGCCAGCAGTACGGCTACCACTGCGAAATATTGTTTAGGTATAAATGCGGTCTTTTCTTTGCTCATGATGCAAAATTAACGGAAATCGGTCAGATTAGGTTTAATTTCTTCTAAATAATTGCTATTCCAATGTTAAAGAACCGGGAATTTATAGAATGGTTAAGGAATAATGCTTATCTTTGCAGCCGTTAAAAACAGTGGAGAGATTTGAGTAGCTTGCAACCACAGAAAAAAATGCTAAAAAATACATTGACTTTCTTATTTACATTTATCTACTCTGATAACTTCCCAAGGTGGTTAACGAATTAACTTTTAATTTTTAATTCTTAATTTTCAATTTAGAATGGGATATTTATTCACATCCGAATCGGTGTCTGAAGGACACCCCGACAAAGTGGCCGATCAAATATCGGACGCTGTGCTTGATAAACTGTTGGCGTTTGACCCCAGTTCGAAAGTAGCTTGCGAAACCCTGGTGACTACCGGGCAGGTAGTGCTGGCTGGAGAAGTGAAAACCAAGGCGTATGTAGATTTGCAGCGCATTGCACGTGAAGTGATTAACCGTATCGGTTATACCAAAAGCGAATATATGTTCGAAGGAAACTCCTGCGGCGTATTTTCTGCCATTCACGAACAAAGTGCGGATATCAACCGTGGCGTGGAACGCGAGGACCTATGAACCAGGGTGCGGGCGACCAGGGAATGATGTTTGGTTATGCTACCAATGAAACGGAAAACTATATGCCGCTGTCACTGGACCTGGCACATAAACTGTTGATGGTACTGGCCGAAATCCGTCGTGAAGGGAAAGTGATGACTTATCTCCGTCCCGACGCCAAGAGCCAGGTTACTATTGAATACGATGATAACGGCAAACCGGTACGCATTGATACGATTGTGGTTTCTACCCAGCATGACGAGTTTGTAACTCCGGCTGATTCTTCCAAAGAAGCTCAGTTGAAGGCTGACGAAGAGATGTTGGCTAAGATTCGTCAGGATGTGATTGAAATCCTGATGCCACGTGTCATTGCCGAAATTCATAATGAAGAAGTATTGGCTTTGTTCAATGACCGGATAGTTTATCATGTGAACCCTACAGGTAAGTTTGTGATCGGCGGTCCTCATGGAGATACCGGTTTGACAGGCCGTAAGATTATTGTGGATACATACGGTGGAAAAGGTGCTCACGGTGGTGGGGCGTTCTCAGGAAAGGACCCCAGTAAGGTAGACCGCAGTGCTGCTTATGCAGCACGCCATATCGCAAAGAATATGGTTGCTGCCGGTGTTGCCGATGAAATGTTGGTGCAGGTGTCATACGCCATTGGCGTGGCCCGTCCTATCAATATCTACGTAAATACGTACGGTCGCAGCAATGTGAAACTGAGCGACGGAGAGATTGCTAAGAAAATAGACGAACTGTTCGATCTGCGTCCGAAAGCCATTGAAGAGCGTTTGAAACTGCGTAATCCTATTTATGAGGAAACAGCTTCTTACGGTCACATGGGACGTGAGCCGAAAGTGGTGACCAAGACATACGAATCCATGTATCATGAAGCAAAGACGCTGGAAGTGGAACTGTTCACTTGGGAGAAGCTGGATTATGTGGATAAGATAAAGGAAGCGTTCGGTTTGTAAGAAACGGATTCGAATATGGTGATGTATACGGGCGAATTCAATTCGTTCCTGCGGCAATGAGCGTCATTGGCTGGCAGGGGAGGATTGGATCCGCCCGAAAACATAAGGAATTATATGAATGATATAAAGAATGTATGTGTATATAGTGCGTCCAGCACAAAGATAGCGAAGGTGTATTTTGATGTAGCGGAAGAATTAGGACGTCTTCTGGCTGAAAAGAAGATCAATCTGATTAACGGGGCAGGCTGTATCGGCCTGATGGCGGCTACCTCCGATGCAGCATTGGCTGCAGGCGGTACGGTGACGGGGGTAATCCCTCATTTTATGGTGGAGCAGGGGTGGCACCATACAGGGCTGACCCGATTGATTGAGACGGAAACCATGCACGAGCGTAAACGGATGATGGCCGATTTGTCCGATGGTGTCATTGCATTGCCCGGAGGTTGCGGCACATTGGAGGAATTGCTTGAAATCATCACCTGGAAGCAGCTGGGGCTTTATCTTAATCCGATAATCATCTTGAATATCAACGGGTTTTATAATCCTTTGCTTGAAATGCTGCAAAGGGCGGTGGAGGGTAATTTTATGCGTAAAGAGCATGTTGCGATCTGGAAGGTGGCTTCAACAGCCGAAGAAGCGATAAATTTGCTCTATACAACGCCTGTTTGGAACAAGGAAATACGTAAATTTGCAGCGATATGAGTGAAACCTGTCATCCCGGAATAGCGTATATTCTCCAACTTTATACGGAAGAGCAGAGCCGTGTTGATACGGCTTTGACACACAGCGTGTGTCATACGTCCAAGGAAGACGGATGAGAGGAATGGAGTTGCCCTATCAGCTGCGTTCGGACTGGATGGTGACCTGCGTGCTGTTTCTTTGCTTTATCCTGGTATCATACGTGCTGGCACATGGCAAGAAACATCTTGAACAGCAATTTAAGAATTTTGCTTTGTCTAAAGAGCGTGCCAGTTTGTTTGATGATACTACCGCATCTGATGTGCGTTATACATTGGTGCTGATATTGCAGACCTGTATATTATCCGGTTTTTGTGTGTACGATTATTTTTCGGACCATGACCTGCTCCTTTTTCGTACGGTTCCTCATTGTTTATTGCTAAGTATTTACATTGGTTATGTAGTTTTTTTCTTTGTCATCAAATGGCTTCTTTATAGCTTTGTAAATTGGATTTTCTTTAACAAAACACGCAATATTATTTGGCTGGAATCTTACTTTAATGTTGTAATCGGGGCCGGATTTTTACTTTTTCCAATTGTACTTTTGATTGTGTATTTCGATCTGTCACCGCAAATTGCTCCTTATTTTATCGGTTTTGTTATAATGATTGCTAAATTCTGCTGTTTTATAAGTGCTTTAGTAACTTTTTCAACAAATTTTATGGCGCTTTCCATTTAATTCTGTACTTTTGTGCCCTTGAAATACTCCCTGATTTTGTTCTGTGGAAAGGGATTATCTTAGCGAACAACATTTTGATTTTAAATTTTTAGTACATTGAAAATAAAAAAGTCCTCGTATCTCAGCCGAAGCCGACTTCTGAAAAGTCGCCATACTATGATATTGCTGAGAAGTACGGTGTGAAAATTGATTTCCGCCCGTTCATCAAGTTGAGAGCTTGTCGGCAAAAGAGTTCAGACAGCAAAAAGTCTCTATTCTTGATCATACCGCTGTGATTTTTACATCGCGGCACGCTATCGACCATTTCTTCAATCTGTGTACAGAATTGCGTGTTACTGTGCCCGAAACAATGAAATATTTCTGTACGTCCGAAACCATTGCTTTGTACATTCAGAAATATGTTCAGTATCGTAAGCGTAAAGTGTTCTTCGGCGCGACCGGTAAATTCGCAGATTTGGTGCCTTCTATCGTAAAGCACAACACGGAAAAATATTTGGTGCCGATGTCTGATGTACACAATGATGAGATCAAGACTTTATTGGATAAAAATAAAATTCAGCATACGGAGGTAGTGATGTATCGTACGGTAAGTAATGATTTCACTCCTGAAGAAGAGTTCGATTACGATATGCTGTTGTTTTTCAGTCCTGCAGGAATCAATTCTTTAATGAAGAATTTTCCGGAGTTCGACCAAAAGGAAATTGCGATAGGATGTTTTGGTCCTGCTACTGCTAAAGCGGTAAAGGATGCCGGATTGCGGTTGGATCTGGAAGCTCCTACTGTAGAGGCTCCGTCCATGACTGCGGCATTGGATATGTTTATCCGCGAGCGTAATAAGGATTAATTTTTAGTTTATATCCCAAAACCGGGGGTTTTGTATCAATAAAGTTGTAACTTTGTGATTCGAAACCTCGGTTTCTTTATTTTAATAAAAGAAAGAAGATTATGGTAGAATATACACTCGGTAAAAAAGAGCGTCTGAATAGTAAGACATTGATTGAGCGTCTTTTTTCAGGTGGAAGCAAGTCTTTTCCGGCTTTCCGCTACGTGTGGTGTATATGTCGGTAGAGCCTGTGGAGGAAGATATGGCGGCAGCTTCCATTCTGATCAGCGTGCCCAAGAAGCGGTTCAAACGTGCGGTAAAGCGTAATTTGGTGAAACGTCAGGTACGTGAGGCTTATCGGAAGAACAAGCATTTGTTGCTGGATGCGCTGGCTTCCCGGAACAAAAGACTGATTATCGCCTTTATATGGCTGGATAACCATATTCATTCTTCTGCCGAAGTGGAGGAGAAAGTGAAGAAACTGCTGTTTCATATAGTGGAAAGGCTGGAATGAAAAAGATACTTTCCTATCTGTTGCTGTTGCCTGTTTATTTCTATCGGGGGTACATTTCTCCAATGACTCCTCCTTCATGCCGTTTTGTACCTACCTGTTCGGAATATGCCATCGAGGCCATTAAAAAACATGGTCCTTTCAAGGGATTGTATCTGGCTGTCCGCCGGATATTGCGTTGCCATCCGTGGGGCGGGTCGGGCTATGATCCGGTTCCGTAAAATCTGTTGTCCTTATGTTGCTGGATATTCATACGCATCGCAATGCTGCTGTACCGGGAGAATGCATTTTCAATGTAGAGCCTGCATGGTTTGAACCTGTGGAAGGGTGTTATTATTCTGTAGGCATTCATCCGTGGAAAGTTTTGGAAGCTGGTCCGGAAGATTGGACAACGTTGGAAAAGGCGGTCTGTCATCCCTCTGTTCTGGCGATAGGAGAGGCGGGTTTGGACCGTTTGGGGCCGGCAGATATTCTGTTGCAAAAAGAGGTGTTTGTCCGACAAATTTTATTGAGCGAGTCAGTAGGAAAACCGTTGGTTATTCATTGTGTGAAGGCGTTTAATGAACTGATTGAACTGAAAAAGAAGTATCGTCCGCAGATGCCTTGGGTGGTACATGGTTTCCGTAATAATCTGCATATTGCCTGCCGGCTGATGCAGGAAAACATTTATTTTTCGTTGGGAGAAAGATATCAGCCTGATGTGTTGCGGCACGTGCCTTTAGAATGTTTATTGGCCGAAACGGATGAGAGCACGCAGGATATCCGTATGGTGATAGGACGGATGGCGGAAACGAAGAATGTGGAAGTTTCCTTTCTGTGCGATAGGATAGATGAAAATGCACGGAAAATCTTTTTTCGGCAATAAGAGTTGTTTCTTCAGATAAAGAGTCGTACTTTTGTGGCATTTAAAGTATAAATCAAACATTTAAATAGATAATCATTCGATGAATTTTGTAGAAGAATTAACATGGCGTGGAATGGTGCACACAATGATGCCGGGCACCGAAGAGTTATTGGCTAAAGAACAAGTGACAGCTTATCTGGGTATTGACCCTACGGCTGATTCTCTGCATATCGGCCACTTGTGTGGTGTGATGATGCTACGTCATTTCCAGCGTTGCGGTCATAAGCCGTTGGCATTGGTGGGCGGCGCGACCGGTATGATCGGTGACCCTTCCGGCAAATCGCAGGAGCGCAATTTGCTGACCGAGGAAACATTGCGTCATAATGTGGCTTGCATCAAGAAACAGCTGGCTAAGTTCCTTGACTTTGAGAGCGATGCTCCCAACAAAGCCGAATTGGTGAATAACTATGACTGGATGAAGGATTTTACTTTCCTGGACTTTGCCCGTGAGGTAGGGAAGCACATTACAGTGAATTATATGATGGCTAAGGATCTGTACAGAAACGTTTGAACGGTGAGGCGCGTGACGGTTTGTCATTTACAGAATTTACTTACCAGTTGTTGCAGGGATACGATTTCTTGCATCTTTATGAAACAAAGGGCTGCAAACTTCAGATGGGTGGTTCGGATCAATGGGGTAATATCACTACCGGGGCCGAGCTGATTCGCCGTACCAATGGCGGTGAAGTGTTTGCATTGACTTGCCCGTTGATTACAAAGGCCGATGGTGGTAAGTTCGGTAAGACTGAGTCTGGTAATATTTGGTTGGACCCCCGTTATACTTCTCCTTACAAGTTCTATCAGTTCTGGTTGAATGTAAGTGACGAGGATGCCGCACGTTATATAAAGATTTTCACTTCGCTGAGTCAGGAAGAAGTGGAAGCATTGACAGCAGAACATGCTGAAGCTCCGCACTTGCGTGTATTGCAGAAGCGTCTGGCTAAGGAAGTAACTGTGATGGTTCATTCGGAAGAAGATTACAATGCTGCTGTTGAGGCATCGGGCATCCTGTTTGGTAACGCCACTTCCGAAGCGTTGAAAAAGCTGGATGAAGACACGTTGCTGGCAGTGTTCGAAGGTGTTCCTCAGTTTGAGGTGTCACGAGATGCATTGGCCGAAGGTGTGAAGGCAGTAGACTTGTTCGTTGATAATGCCGCTGTTTTCGCTTCTAAAGGTGAGATGCGTAAGCTTGTACAGGGCGGTGGCGTTTCATTGAACAAGGAGAAATTAAGTGCCTTTGACCAGGTGATTACGACTGCTGACCTGCTGGATGAAAAATACCTGCTGGTTCAGCGCGGAAAGAAGAACTATTATCTGGTGATTGCCAAATAAGAAAAAAGAGAACTTCTTTTATAAATAAAAAGGGGATATTCAGTAAATGTCCCTACAAACAAAACCGGAAGAAGAAAACCTGTTGTTTCTCCTTCCGGTTTTGTTTGTATCTTTTCTTTCGTCTTATTTTCCGTCTATCTCTTTCAACAGCTCGTCTACCGCAGCTTTCAATTGTGTGTCTTCACCTTTCACTACTGTTTCCGGTGAATTGGCCACTTTGATATCCGGCTCTAATTGTGAATTTTCCAGATAACTTCCATCCGGCAAGCGATAGCCGATAACAGGAATGCCGAATACCAGTGTCGGATCCTGCAATGTTTCCCAAGATACGCTGGTCATGGTTCCCGGTACAGGCATACCTACCAGTTGCCTATTTTTTGATGGCTGTATACCCACGGAGTGCCGTGTGCGTTACTGTAGTTGGCTTCACACTGCACCATGATACTCGGCTTGTTCCAACGGCGGCTGGGCATATCGCAAGCTTCACGTCCGCGAACTACCTGTGTAAAGTATTTCTTTCCGCTGAACAGGATCTCAATATCCTCGTGCAAACGTCCTCCGCCATTGAAACGGGTATCGATGACGATACCTTCACGGTTATTGTACTTGCCCAGAATATCCGAATAAACGGAACGGAAGCTGTCATCTCCCATGGATTCAATGTGCACATATCCCAAACGGCCGTTCGACCATTTGTCTACATCGGCTGCCCGTTGTTTTACCCAGCGTGCATAGAGCAGATCGCTCATTACACCATTGCTGACAGGAACAACTACTTCTTCCCAACGTTCTTTGGTCTGCGGGTTATAGAGCGTAACCAGTGTTTTCTTTCTGGCTTTACCGTTCAGCAGAACAGAGTAATCGCTTTCGGGAGTGATTTCCTGACCGTCGATCTTTTCAATGATATTTCCGGCCTTCACTTTGGAACGGGCGTGGTCGAAGGGGCCTTTTTCCACTACTTCAGAAATCAACAGACCTTTGCCGTTATGATTCCAGTCATACAGTAATCCTAAGGTAGCGGTGGCATCTCCTTTCAGTTGCGGACGGAAACGTCCTCCGGTATGTGAAACGTTCAGTTCACCCAGATATTCGCTCAGTAATTCCGCAAAGTCATAATTATTATCGATATGCGGCAGGAACTTGCGATAGGCTTTGGTCATGGCATCCCAGTCTATTCCGTGCATGTTCAGGTTGTAGAAGCGTTTCTGTTCTTGTTTGTATACATGGTTGAACATATAGTCACGTTCGGCTGCGAGGTCCATTTTCACGTGGGCTTGATAGCTGATGGGCTTCAAACTTTCAGAATCAGTACCCATTTTCTGCATCGTGTTACTGCCTAGCAAGAACAAGTTCTTTCCATCCTTGTCCATTTCCATGTTGGCCCATCCGGCATCCATTTTATGGAGTAACTTGGTATCTTTCTTGCGCAGATTCATTTTCCACAGGTCATAGCCGCCTTCAAAGGCAGAGAGGTAATATAAGGTCTCGCCGTCTTTGGTGATAATGGCGCTCCCCAAATCGGAAGAGTTGGGAGTAAGGCGTACGATGCGGTCCTCTATGTTGTTCAGTTCCACCACAATGTCCTTTACTTTTTCCTCTTTCTTCTCTTCGGATTTTTCTTTGTTATCACCTTTCTTTTTATCGTTTTTCTTGGCTTCGGTTGTGTTCTTTTGTTCTTTTTCCAGTTCTTTCTGCAATTCGTAATCTTCTTTGCTCAGGCGGAATTTGTCGTATGCATCCTGGTTCATAAATACCAGCATCACATCGTTCAGTGATCCCCATGAGGCATGGGCACGCATACCATAACGCTCGGTAATGAATAAAATGGCATTACCATCCAGTACCCAGCGGGGGGAGCCACTGGTATAGCCGCTATTGGTCAGATTGATAATTTTTCCTCCTTGTGCACTTACCATGCCTATATCGGAATATGGATCATGCCGGTTTCCGATAAATTCCAATGTGAACCATTTGCCGTCCGGCGACCATGAATAGTCAAAGCCACCGCCGGTACTGAACCAGGTGGAACCGTCAGTGACCTGACGTACCTTTTTGGTTTCCAGATTAAGCACCATCAACCGGTTACGGTCTTCTATAAAGGCAAGTTCCTTCCCGTCCGGTGAGAATTGCGGATAGGTACGTTCTGTCTTGTCCGAAGGCAGGAGTACTTCTTCTTCAATGGCAGTCGCATTGGGGAAGTTGGCTTCTTCCTTACGTGCAATCTTGGCCATGTAAAGTTCCCAGTTTCCGTTGCGTTCACTGGCGTACGCCAAAATACGGTTGTCCGGTGAGAAAGTAAGTCCTGCTTCACGGGCAGGGGTATGTGTGATTTGCTTGGTGGTATTATAATCGGCGGAAGTGACGAATACTTCACCTCGTACAATGAAAGCAACTTGTTTGCCGTCCGGTGATACGGTAGCTGAGGTTGCTCCGTTACTGAAATTCAGATCCGCTATTGTATTTTGGTCATCACGGATGATATCGATTTTGACTTTCTGCGGTTTATCTCCTTGTTTTTGAGTGTATATTTCTCCATCATACGTATAACAGAGAGTGCCGTTGCTGCCCATTGACAGGAAGCGGACCGGATGGGTCTTGAAATGGGTGACCGTTTTCAATGATTGAGGACTACTTATCGGAAAGGAATATACGTTGAATGTACCTCCGTCTCGTTCGCTCAGGAAATAAACGGTTTGCCCGTCGGGCGCAAATACAGGGTTACGGTCTTCGCCTGCATGGGCGGTCAGGTTGGTATGCTTGCCGTTTTCCGAATCATATAACCATACGTCACGGGTGATGGACGAGGTGTGGTGTTTGCGCCATTCGTCTTCAAAACCTTTGCGGTCTTGGTAGAGAAATGTTTTTCCTGATTTGTCAAAGCAGACCATTTCTGCGGGAGTACCCAGCACCTGTTCGGTACGTCCGCCGGTTACCGGGACTTTGTATAGTTCTGTCATGGCCGAGGTAGGGAACAAGGCACTGTTGGCAGGGTCTTGGATAGAGGCCGAGAATAGGATATAGTTGCCGTCGGTGGTGAAGGTTGACGGTATTTCGGAAGCCGAATGGGTGGTAAGACGCCGGGCTGCTCCGCCATCGGCCGACATGACGAACAGGTCGAAATTGCCATTGCGGTCACTGGCGAAGGCAATCTGTTTACTATCCGGTGACCAGATGGGGCTGCACTCGTATGAGGCTTGTGTAGTGAGTTGGGTGGCAGTTCCTCCGTTGGCGGGTACTTTATAGATGTCTCCTTTATAACAGAATGCAATTTCCGTGCCGTCGGGGGAAATTTGCACGTCACGCAGCCATAAAGGTGTAGCTGCATAACTGCTTGCTGCAACAAAGCTTAAAGCAAGGCAAGTTAGAAGTTTTTTCATGTATTTATTTCTTTTAGTTTGTACGCAAAGTTAAGCATTTGCACTTTATTGCAAAAAAAAGTGCGAAAATATTTGGAATATATTGTAGGAAAAACGTATCTTTGCACCGCTTTCTAAGGAAAGCACATAATGATTGGACTATGGTGTAATGGTAGCACAACAGGTTTTGGTTCTGTTTGTCCAAGTTCGAATCTTGGTAGTCCAACAGTTTTCAATCCGAAATGAAACAAAAGCCCGTTAAACATACAGTTTGACGGGCTTTTTTCGTATCGGATCATACTTTAATATAGTCAATACAAGGAGCAGCAGTAAAAAAACAATCGATGCCGTTAATTAGCGGCTTAGCACATTTACAATTTCCACCACATACATCTTGTGAAAACCACCGTGTGATTCCCCATACCATCGGTCCGTAATGCTCTTGTCGATAAAGTTTCCGGGCTTGATCAGATCGGCATACAGTTTCTTGCATTCAAAAGTCAACCGCGCCTGCTCAAAAGTGATGCTTCCGTTCTCGGTGAACAAGGGCGATAGTCCTGTCGCTTTTACTTTATCCATGTCACGTCCCGATTTGGAACCGCATATCTTATGTATTTCTTTATGCTCTTCACCTAGAAAAGAGAGAGTGAGATAGTCATTCTGCTCTATAAAGTCGAATGTATAACGTTCGGGGCGGATAAAGATAAAGGCTACCGGACGGTTCCATAGAAATCCTGTACCTCCCCAGTTTGCCGTCATGGTGTTGAATTTGTCTTTGGTACCGGCGGTTACCAACATCCATTCCTTGCTGATTGTCTCAAACAGATTGTCAGTCAGTTCGTTTACTTTTATTTCTTTCATTGTTTCCGTATTTTTAGCTAGTACAAAGATATAATTTTTTTCTTTTACTGTTTCAGATTAAATTTGCTAATTATTATCTTTGCGAGAAATATTAATTAAAAAAAGAAAGGACGATACAGTGGCAAATGATGTAGTTTTAACCCCGATGATGAAGCAGTTTTTTGAGTTGAAGGCAAAGCATCCCGATGCGATTATGCTATTCAGGTGCGGGGATTTTTATGAAACTTATTCAGAAGACGCTATTGTTGCCTCAGAGATTTTGGGTATTACGCTGACCAAGCGGGCCAATGGACAGGCAAAGAGCGTAGAAATGGCCGGCTTTCCTTTCCATGCATTGGACACGTATTTGCCCAAGCTGGTACGTGCCGGCAAGCGGGTGGCCATTTGTGACCAATTGGAAGATCCCAAGATGACCAAGAAACTGGTAAAGCGCGGTATCACCGAATTGGTGACTCCGGGTGTAGCCATCAATGACAATGTTCTTTCTTACAAAGAAAATAATTTTCTGGCTGCCGTTCATTTTGGGAAAGCCAGTTGTGGTGTGGCCTTCCTTGATATCTCTACCGGTGAGTTCCTTACCGCAGAGGGGTCTTTTGACTATATAGACAAGTTGTTAAATAATTTCGCCCCCAAAGAGGTGCTTTTCGAACGTGGTAAACGGGGAATGTTTGAAGGAAATTTCGGAAGCAAGTTCTTTACTTTTGAGTTGGATGACTGGGTGTTTAATGAAAGTTCCTCACGCGAGAAGCTGTTGAAGCACTTTGAGACCAAGAACTTAAAAGGTTTCGGGGTGGAGCACCTTAAGAATGGTATTGTAGCTTCGGGAGCTATTTTGCAATACCTCAATATGACGCAGCATTATCAGATCGGCCATATAACTTCTCTTTCCCGTATAGAGGAAGACCGTTATGTGCGGCTGGATAAATTCACGGTACGGAGCTTGGAACTCATAGGTAGCATGAATGAGGGCGGAACCAGTCTGCTGGATGTGATCGACCGCACTATCAGCCCTATGGGAGCCCGTCTGCTAAAACGCTGGGTAGTCTTTCCGTTGAAAGATGAGAAGCCTGTCAATGAGCGTCTGGATGTAGTGGAATACTTCTTCCGCGAGCCGGATTTCAAAGAGTTCATAGAAGAGAAACTACATCTGATAGGAGATTTGGAACGTATTGTTTCGAAAGCTGCCGTAGGACGAATCTCTCCACGCGAGGTGGTGCAACTTAAAGTAGCTTTGCAAGCCATCGAGCCGATTAAGAATGCCTGTTTGAATGCGGATAACGGGAGTCTCCGCCGTATTGGGGAACAACTGAATTTATGTCTGTCTATCCGTGAAAAAATAGCGAAAGAGGTTAAGAATGATCCTCCTTTGCTGGTGAATAAAGGCGGTGTGATAGCAGACGGGGTGAATGCGGAACTGGACGAACTGCGGCAGATAGCTTTTTCCGGCAAGGATTATCTGCTCAAAGTACAGCAACGTGAAAGTGAGCTGACCGGCATTCCCAGCTTGAAAATTGCTTATAACAATGTGTTCGGTTACTATATTGAGGTGCGTAACACGCATAAGGATAAGGTACCTGCCGACTGGATCCGTAAACAGACGCTGGTGAATGCGGAACGCTATATTACTCAGGAACTGAAAGAATACGAAGAAAAGATCTTGGGGGCCGAAGATAAGATTTTAGTGCTTGAAACAAAGCTCTATAACGAATTGGTGGTCGCTTTGGCAGAGTTTATTCCAGCCATTCAGATTAATGCCAGTCAGATTGCCCGATTGGATTGTCTGCTGGCTTTTGCCAATGTGGCGAAAGAGAACAATTATATCCGTCCTGTTGTGGAGGACAGTGAGGTGATTGACATCAGGCAAGGCCGTCATCCTGTCATCGAGAAGCAGCTTCCGGTAGGGGAGAAGTATATTGCCAATGATGTCTTTCTGGACTCGGAAACCCAGCAAATCATTATCATTACCGGTCCCAATATGGCGGGTAAGTCGGCTTTGCTACGCCAGACTGCGCTGATTACCTTGTTGGCGCAGATGGGTAGTTTTGTTCCTGCCGAAAGTGCGCGGATCGGTATGGTGGATAAAATATTCACCCGTGTGGGAGCCAGCGATAACATTTCTGTGGGCGAATCTACCTTTATGGTTGAAATGAATGAGGCGGCAAATATTTTGAACAACCTCTCTAGCCGCAGTTTGGTGCTGTTTGATGAGTTGGGACGGGGAACCTCCACTTATGATGGTATTTCCATTGCTTGGGCTATTGTGGAGCATATTCACGAGCATCCTAAAGCCAAGCACGTACGTTGTTTGCCACTCATTATCATGAGTTGAACGAGATGGAGAAATCTTTCAAGCGTATCAAGAATTACAATGTATCTGTGAAGGAGATAGATAATAAAGTGATTTTTCTGCGCAAACTGGAACGTGGCGGCAGCGAACATTCTTTCGGTATTCATGTGGCAAAGATGGCAGGTATGCCGAAAAGCATCGTGAAGCGTGCCAATGATATTCTGCATCAACTGGAAACGGACAACCGCCAGCAGGGCATTGCCAAGCCTACGGCTGAGATAGCGTCTGGCCGGAGCGGAATGCAGCTCAGCTTCTTCCAGTTGGATGATCCGGTATTGAGTCAGATACGGGATGAGATTCTGAATTTGGATGTCAATAATCTGACCCCTCTTGAAGCATTGAATAAACTGAATGATATCAAGAAGATAGTAAAAGGCAAATAAATGCCTTCATTTTTCATTAACCGTTAATTACTAACCATTAATCATTATCATGAAACACTTACTAACCTTATGGATGTTGGCCTTGTGTCTGTGTGTTTCGGCCAAGGAAACATGTCCGAAAGTAATTCCCGCCCTGCAAGAGTGGAAGGGGGGAAGTGGAAAACTCGTATTGCCTGCTGAAGGCAGTATTGTTGTAGCTCCTGCCGATGAGGCGGCACTGAAAAGTGTGGCGACTGTGCTGGCACAGGACTTGAAAGATCTGTTGGATTGGAACTACACCATTAGGACCGGGAAACCGGGAAAGAATGATATTTATCTTTCATTGATGAAACACGACAAACAATTGGGAAAGGAAGGGTATGTGCTGACTGCCGGACGCTATGCCGGTATTGAAGCACCGGCTCGTCAGGGAGTCTTTTGGGGAACCCGGAGTTTGTTGCAGATTCTTTATAATGAAAAAGGACAGTTGCCCAAAGGAGTTGCCCGTGACTGGCCGCAATATCCCAGTCGTGGCTTCATGCTGGATGTGGGCCGTAAGTTCTTCACAATGGATTTCCTGCGGCAATATGTCAAAATACTATCGTTCTATAAACTGAATGAATTCCAGATTCATCTCAATGACAATGGTTTTGTACAGTTCTTTGATAACGACTGGAACAAGACCTATGCTGCTTTCCGCCTGGAGAGTGAGCGTTTTCCGGGCTGACCGCCAAGGATGGTTCTTATACCAAGAAAGAATTCACCGACCTGCAACGTCTGGGCATGGAATATGGTGTGAATGTGATTCCGGAGATTGATATTCCGGCTCATTCATTGGCCTTTACACATTATAAACCCGAGATAGGCAGTGATAAATATGGAATGGATCATTTGGATTTGTACAAGGAGGAAACCTATCGTTTTGTAGATTCTTTGCTGGATGAGTATCTTTCTGGTGAGAAACCGGTTTTCATAGGTCCCGACGTACATATCGGTACAGACGAGTACAATGCCAAGGAAGCTGAGAAATTCCGCTATTTTACAGACCGGTATCTGAAGTATGTAGAGAAATACGGGAAGAATGTCCGTATGTGGGGAGCACTGCGCTGGTTGAAAGGAAACACTCCGGTGAAAGCGGATAATGTAACTATTAATGCCTGGTCATACGATTGGATTGATCCTAATGCTTCTTTGAAAGACGGATATAAGATTATCAATACGTGTGATGCTTATCTTTATATTGTTCCGGCTGCCGGATATTATCGTGATTTCCTGGACACGAAATGGCTGTATGAGCAATGGCGTGTGGGTAAAGTGAATCCTAAGGAAGAGTTGCCTGAAGGAACTCCGGGACTGTTGGGAGGTATGTTTGCCGTATGGAATGACCATTGTGGTAACGGTGTGTCACAACAGGATGTGCATTTCCGTACATTCCCGGCCGCTCAGGTACTGGCCGAGAAGATGTGGAGAGGGAAGAATGAAATGGTTTCTTACGAGGAATTTGAGGAATTGTGCAAACAGATGCCTGAAGCTCCCGGTGTCAACCTGCTGGGGCGTGTGCAGGGTGAGGTAGTCCTTCCGGGGCAGAATGAAGAACTGTCTTTGAACGGTACGGACAGCATTGCCACTATGTTGCCGGAGGTAGGCTATCCATACGTGGTAGAATTTGAAATAAATCCGGACAAAGACCAAAATATCAACGGTATTTTGTTTAAAGGTCCTCATTCCACCGTATATGCCAATTGGGAAAATAAGGGAAAATTGGCTTTCAGCCGTGACGGCTATACGTTTGTATTCCACGCTGCCACACTGCCTGCCGGAGCATGGACGAAGGTACGCATAGAGGGAGACCACAAAGGTACTACTCTTTACATAAACGGTGAGAAAGCGGAACGTTTGGAAGGACGTGTCAAGCAGTTTTACAACTATACTCATAAACGCAAGGACAAGATGTATATGCAGGAAACTTTGGTGTTTCCCATGCGGCAGATTGGGGATGTGCAGAATGGGTTCAGAGGGAAGTTGCGGAATATAAATTGCACGCAATAAAAGATATTTCTTTCTCTTACTGTGTAGGGGCAGGTTTTAGACCTGTCCCTATGCCCAATAGGAGTGAAATTTCTCCGAATGTTATCTTTAATAGTGTTATATTGTTTATTATCAAAGTTTTATATGCGGTAAATGTTATCTGTTTTATTTTCATGAAAAGGGCTTTATACCTTACTTTGCATTATTAAACTTAAGCAACAAACCCGATGAAAATAAAACAAATTTCTACTTTGCATGCTTTTAGCCTGCTTTATTCTTCCCGCTTCCGCACAGAATAGCTGGGGTATTGTAGGAGGCGGACTTTTTTCTAAATCTCTGTCCAGGGATGCACGCTTCAGCCTGGGCGGTTATGCCGGAGGAATGTATGACGTTCATGTTAAAACTCATGGTAATGTACAACCACAATTATTATTTACTTATGAAGAATTCAGATCCAAGACAAGACTTGGTACCGATTCTTTTTTAGTAAATTCAATTTGGAGCTTCCTATCCTTGCTTCTTATAATGTTGCTTTGAATAACAAATGGAATTTGCGCATCAATGCGGGACCGTATCTGTCCTATGCTATGTTTGGCAGGGATAAATCCATTGATTACGCCTATGGCAATGGAATGCATTCTAGTTTGGCTGGTGGCATCAGGATTTTCCAGATCATTTTACTTATGGCGGAAGGGCCGGGGTTTCATTGGAATCCGAGCATTTCATTTACACTATCGATGGTAAGTGTTCTCTTCGTAAGAGACCTTTCGGGCGGAGTGTCAGTTTATCGGCCGGTGTAGGATATAAGTTCTGAGTTTTCTGTATCTTTGTCACCGGAGAATAAAAATAGAGTTGCATGTATGTTTATATAAAACAGTTGGGTATTGTTTGCCTTCTATGTTGGCTTTGTCTTTCCTGTACTTTGCAGCGCACGGAACATCCTGCTTTGCGGCAAGCCGGATACTTGATGGAAGAACATTCCGACAGTGCGTTTTCATTATTGAAATCCATCTCTTCCCTAACCGGTATGAGCCCGGAAGACAAGGCCGGTTACGCTTTGCTGCTGGCTGAGGCTGCGGATAAAAATGGTTATTCACTGCTTCCTTGTGACTCATTATTGAATTTTGCTCTCCATGTATATCATGAAGAAGCCAAAGAACATGCCATAGCTCTTCTGTATAAGGGTAAAGTGCAACAGGAAATGGAAAACTATGCCGATGCCCTGAAAAGTTACCGTATGGCGCTTGAAATTCTTTCCGCCTATCCATGCGAATTCTATTGGAAAGGGTTTGTATATAATATGTTGGGTGGGCTGTATGGCAAACAGAACTTGTACGCACAGGCCAAAGATATGTATGTCAAGGCTTGTTATAATGATTCGCTGGCACGGCATAACCGTCATTTCATCAGTTCACTCAGCAACCTGGGGGTAGCTTACATCGGGTATGGAAATATAGACTCCGCTTTTATCTGTCAGCAACGCGCTTTGCAGCTTTCTCTTTCTACTGATAGTTTCCTTTTGCATTCTCTTTATGGAAATATAGGGGATTTATGCGGACGTACAGGACGGAACAGTATAGCTATTATTTGTCTGAAAAGGGCATACGATGCCTGTCGTCTTAGAGAAGACAGCTTGCAGTGTCTTTGGAATCTAGGGGAATTTTATTATAATAACGGGCAGCTTGATTCGGCTCTTTATTATTTGAACCGAAGCAAGGAAGCTGTCGATATTCATATCCGGTATCTCTCTTTCTTTGACTTGTATGCCATAGCCAAGCAGCAGGGAAATGTGGAGAAAGCTTTGGAATATCTGGAAATCAGCACCCAGTTGGAAGATTCTATCTATTCCACCAATGTGGCTACGGAACTGGAGAAGAAGACCTATCGTTGGAATGCCGACGCGCAAGTAAGGAAAGAACAGTTCAAGGCTAAACGGAGGATATACACCATTGCGATGATAGCTGTGGTGTTGCTGCTGGTCATTGTGATTATTTATCAACAGATACTGAAGAACAAGAAGATACAGCAATCCAATTATAAATATCTGTTGCAGAAGCTGAAACAGAACCTGATGGATATGCAGCAGAATATTGCTCAACATGAAGAGGTGATAGCCGAATTGAAACAGAAACAAGAAAGCCGTGTCGAGGAAATAGAAGAGAAGGAACGGGCTATAGAGGCCATGAAGATGGAGAAGGAGAAATTGCGCAACTGGTTGTTCCGGCAAAGTGCCCTCTATACGAAAATAGACAAACTGGCCAACCAGCAAAAGCATCACAAAGAGCGTATTGCAGTGCTCACCAATGCTGAGCAACGCCAACTCAGAGTGATTATAGGACAGATTTATGCTGATTACATAGAGCAACTGCATACCCGGTATCCCAAGTTGAACGAAGATGATGTCCTTTTGCTATGTCTGCAATTGGCGGATTTATCTCCTTTTGCCATCGCTTTATGCTTTGGTAATAATGATGCACAGATTGTAGCGCAACGCAAATATCGTATGAAAAGTAAGATGGAATAATCCTATGTTATCTTTAATAGTGTTACATTGTTGATTGTCAGTAATTTATGCTTAGTAACTGTTATTGGGTTTAATCGTTTCGAATGTCTGTACTTTCTATCTTTGCGGAATAAAACCATAAAAATAGAAACGATATGGAAACTAACAAACTAATTCTGGCGTGCCTGATTACTCTATGTTCATTACCCGTCGCCGCACAAGTAAAACTGGGAATTGAGGCTGGTGCCAATCTTTCCAACTATATCACCGACAGTCATTCAAACCCTTCGGACAGCAAAAACATGAAGTAGGTTTTCAAGCAGGCTGACAGTCGACTATGAGTTTCAGAATCACCTGATGCTGATGTCTGGACTTTTTTTGTCCGAAGGGTGGAAATTTGAAACTGGGTGAGAATTACTACGGAAAGGATGGTATAAATGCTTATTACCGTTATCCCGATGTGGAAGTAAAGATGAACTATCTGCAAATACCTGTGAAACTGGGCTATAACTTTCATATAAATGATAAACTAAGTCTTATTCCCAATGTCGGACTCTATGCGGCGTATGGTTTCAATGCCGGTGAAAGCGATTTGCAGATGGTGGGTGACGGTAAATTGATTCATGCCGGCTGGAAGCCGCTGGATGGCTATGGGAATACTTCCGATCAGGCTATTCGGGGGTTCAACCATTGGGATGTCGGAGCGACAGCTGGTATCAAGGCAGTGATAGGTAAGCATTACACGATTTCATTTGATTATAATATCGGTCTGAACAAAGCACAAAGTACATACGGATTACGAAACTCTACATTCCAACTTTCAGTTGGTTACCGTTTTTAAATTTTCATCACTTTAGAGAAAACCGAATACTAGACTTTATTTTTTAAGAAGAGAGATGCTCTTGCACGAGAGTGTAGGGGCATTTCTCTTGACATTTTTCTTCGCAAACCACCATCTCCATCCCCTGGTAAACCAAGCGGGAAGCCAGTTTGTCTTTCTCATAATTCAAACTTGTCTGCCTCGTTCAGTCATAATAGTGCCGTAACATGGAGAGAGTGTTAGGCTCTTGCCAAAGCGACGGAAACGGATGAGGAAAAAGAACTTGTTGACCCTTTCAATCAAAGAGATGTAATGCGTCTTGTTCACATAATAACAATTGTCTTCGCGGACAGCCACAAAATTCATCATTCCTTAAGGGATACGCTACGGTAAGGCATGTTAAGTACATCAAATACATTGGGTATGATTCCTCCTTTTTGTTTTCTACAAAAATAGTCTTTTGGGGCAGACGGCCAACAAGCAACAAGGATATTTGTACTGTGTTGCTTATTAATCGATGTCCGTGTACCGGGTTATGAAAGCGTTTTGCTATCTTTGTGCATAGAAAGCTAAAAGATAAAATCACTATGCGTTCATTTATTATATATTTAAATTTCGTCAGTTTGCTGGCTGTCTGTTTGTTTGCCTGTAACCACCATTCTTCCAATCCGATGTTACAGCAGGTAGATTCATTGTTGGAAATGAAGCCGGACAGTGCATTGACTATTTTAAAAAATATATCTGTTTTAGAGGATTTGCCGGAAGTAGACAAGGCATACTATGCTTTGTTGCTGGCTGAGGCTACGGACAAGAACAAACTACCCTTATTGCCTTGCGATTCCTTATTGAATTTCGCCTTGGATTATTATGGAGATGATGATAGGGAGAAGCTGTGGCATTGATGTATAAGGGAAGGCTGCTGGCAGAGATGGATGATGAAAAGGCAGCGATAGAGATGAATTTGAAGGCATTGGAAATATTGCAGGATTATCCGGTAGATACAAAATATAGAAGATTAATTTATAGTGCGCTGGGATTGTGGTATGGGAATTGTGGATTGAATGACAAGGCATTGGAGGTGTTGCACCAATCTCTTCATTATTCTTTTGATGCTAAAGATACTGCCATTGCTTATATTAATATAGGATATATTTATGGCATGAGAAATATGCAGGATTCTGCCATAACCTATCAGCGCAAAGCTGTGAAGTATGCCATGCGTTCTAAAGATAGAAGCATGATACTTACTTCTTGGCATAATTTGAGCATTTGTTATAGACATTTTGAAAATGTCGATTCGGCTGTTGTTTATGCGTATAAGGTTTTACAGCATTTATCTTATGGGAATGGAAAAGCAGATGCTTATTATAATATGGGGGATTTATATGTTGATTTGGAACAATATGATTCAGCACGCCATTATTTAGAAAAGAGTTTGTTTCTTTCTCCATCCCGCTCTATACCCTACTGGTCACTTGCCGTAATGGAGGCTGAACTAGGAAATTTTAAGTCTGCCTATCACTATCTGGATACGTTTGTTATGGTTCAGGACTCATTAGATAACAGTGAGCTATTGACGGAAGTGCAACATTTAGTCTATAAACATCAGACGGAATTAAGAGTAAAGGATGAACAGATAAAATCCAAAAGGATTATAAGATGGATTGTCTTTGTATCCATTATTATTTGCTTTGTCGTTGCTTTGATTTACCAACGTTGGATAAATAAGAAAAATAACCAGCAGGCACTCTATCGGCAAGCATTACAATATGCTGATGAGAAACAGAATGTGATGCAGCAGCGCATAGAAGAAAATGAATCCGCTCTTGCACTGTTACAGGATAGGGAAAACCAAAATCTTGATGAAATTGCCCAAAAAGAGCAATTGATAACTCAATTGAAGAAAGAAAAGTTGGCACTTCGTACATGGTTATTTCAGCAGACTTCTATATACAAAAAGGTGATGTCATTGTCTGACCAGCAGCAGGTGAATAAGAAAATCCGTAAGGTGATGGCAGCTGCTGAATTGGACAAACTGAAGAAAACGACCTTTGAAATCTATGCTGATTATATTTCTCCTTTGCAAGCACAATACTCCCAACTGACGGAGGATGACTTGTTGGTCCTTTGCCTGCAAGAAGCGGGTATTTCTCCGTTGGCCATTTCTTTATGTTTCGGACATACGGATACGGTAGCCCTCAATCAAAGGAAATCGCGTCTAAAAAAGAAAATGTCAGAGTGATAAACTGAAATATATTGTTTATCAGTGTTTTATAGAAATATTATGTCACAGCAAATAGTTGTACGTTCTTTCCTTTCCCTCTAACTTTGTGGCATCATTTTTAAACAAAAAGAAGTATGAAAGCAAAGTTATTATTGATGTTATTTTTAGTTTCCTTGAGTTTGGGAGTTTTTGCTTCGGAGCATCACCAAAAGAAGCCTCATGCAGTTTGCAAAGTTTATGAAAAGGTGGCTACTAGAATTCCTTTTATTTTTTCAGTACAAACCGAGGATATAAATGACTGCTTGTATCTCACATTTCAATTTTCATTAGATGATGCTGACATTACTATGCTAGATAAGGATGGTAATGAAAAGGTGTAGTTATGGATAACGCATTTGAAAAAACAGCTGTACTTCCTAAGTGTGATAAAGGAAGTGCTTACTCGACTCAGATAAATTTAAGTTTTTAAGTAATTCCAATTAAGGCTGTATGATAATATTTTAGTTGATAATCTAAGGTTATTGATAATGTGAAGTTCATATCTGAATCTTATTTTATTGCTCATGTTATGATAAAATATGTTATATGGTTGATTTTTAGTGTTGTATAGGTGAGTGATGTTATATGGATAGAGCTTTATGCTTATATCTTCTTTCTAATTTTGCAACATCAAATAAAAAAATAAGTATGAAGACTAAAATGATTGTAGTGGTGGTGTTGGCTGCCATGTGTGTATTGCCTTTGTCTGCACAGGTAAAGTTGGTGTGGAAGGTGGAATGAACCTGTCTCATTATCTGGTTTCCGGTTCAGACGGATATAAAGCCGAACAGGTAGGTGGAATGAAGCCCGGCTTTCAATTGGGGGTGACTGTGGACTACGAGATAGGAAAGCATTGGATGTTAATGTCCGGTTTGTCTTGGTTGCAGAATAGAAGTACCATGAAAATGATGGATCACATGGTTACTTATTTTCCTAAGACAGAGATAAAGATGAATAATCTGATTTTGCCGTTAAAAATGGGATATAATATTCGGGTTTCGGATAAACTCAGTCTCATTCCGTCGGTTGGAGTTTATGCTTCTTACGGATTTGGTGCTGGAAACTGTTCTTTGGATGTTATTCACCAAGAGGGGGATAATATAACTACCGAGCCTGCAAAATGGAAGCCCTTGGATGGTTTTTCCTATAAAGCCGGGGAGCCCAATAATAGTGGTAATCTTCAGGCTTTCCGCCGTTGGGATTATGGGGGCATTGTTGGAATGAAGGCTGTTATTGCCGATCATTATACGATAAGTTTTGATTATAGGGTCGGAATAAAAAAGATACAGGCACAAAATGGTTTGCGGAATTCAACTTTCCAGTTCTCCGTAGGCTATCGTTTCTAAACTGATTTAATTAAACTGGCAATCTGTCAAAATGATAATGCCGGTGTATGAGGGTGTCCTGTTTTAAAGGATACAGTTTGTGTATTTTCATCGTATTCTCGTGCATCGGCATTTTGACAGATTGTCTTCTTTTTCTGGTTATTTATTCTTTTATGGATATATGTGAACGTATATGTAGGGAAATGCATACATACGTGTCCGACAGGGATCTTTATGCCTTTTGAGATCCCTCTATTTATTGAGCCAGTTCTTTCAATATCTCCTCTATTTTCTGAAAGAGTTGTCCTATGTGCGCTCCGTCCACAAAAGCATGGTTTACAGTGAAAGCGATGGGCATTACCAGTCTTCCTTCGCGTGGCACTACTTTGCCGGCATTCATCAGCGGATAGTCTAATGGATGGTCGGGAGCCATTGTGTATAGGTGAGTGAAGTGAAATAAAGCTGAGGCGTGGCACTCAGGTTGGATAATATCAAAATCTCCCTGTTCTGTAATGACTTTTTCGGCTCCATACGGGTCACCCTCTTCGGGGATGTTATGGACGATGTGATATGCTTCGGCATAAAACCGTTCAAAATCTGCATGGTAAGGGATGCGGACTGTGTAGAAAGTCTTGCCGGGTACAGCGATAGGTGATATGATGTCCACCTGATCGTGATAGACCACCTGTCCGTTTTTATCTGTACGGAAACGGAATTCTTTCACTTCATTGGCAGCACGTAGCACAGCATACAGGTAATACAGGAAAAAAGAGCGCTTGGCGGCTTTTGCAGCTGGAAATGCTTCAGTGCAATCCACTTCACTGGTAATGGATATCCATGAATTATGGAAGTTGCGGAAAAAATTATAATTGTCCCGGCGTTCCCAGGTTTCAATATCTATTATATGTTTCATTTATTTTACGGGTTTAAAAGAATGGTACATGAAGTGCGCTCCCAGCAGTATGAACGGAATGCTGAGCCATTGCCCCATGTTCAGCATCATACTGTCTTCAAAGGCTTCCTGGCTGGCTTTTATAAACTCCACAAGGAAGCGGAAGGTGAATATGGTAGTGAGGCAGTAGCCGAAATAGAAACCGGGGTATAGCGTGGTTTTGTACTTTTTATACAACCGCAAGCCTATGATAAAAATCAGAAGATAGGCGATGGCTTCGTAGAGTTGTGCCGGGTGGCGGGGTTGCATATCTTCGTGCGGAAAATGAACGCCCAAGGAACATGAGTTACCGTACCTACTATTTCACCATTCATCAGGTTACCTAAACGGATAAAACAACCTGCCAGCGGGGTGGCGATGGCTATATTGTCTAGTACAGTCAGGAACTTCAATTTTACACGGCGTGAATAGATCCATAAGGCGAGCATTAGTCCGATGGTTCCTCCATGGCTGGCAAGACCTTGATAACCGGTCCATTTTATCCCAGAATCGGTAATCTTGCCGGGCAACAGCATTTCTACAGGGTGAGAGAGCCAATAGCCTGGCTCATAGAACAGACAATGTCCCAGGCGAGCACCGATAACAATACCCAGCAGGCAGTAAACGAACAGGGAATCAAATTTTTCGTAAGGAATTTTTGGTCTTGGTAGAGTTTGTATATCACCCAGTAGGCCAATGAAAGCCCTGTAACGAACAATACGGAGTAATAACGGATGGAAATGCCGAAAATGGAAAAGATTTCTATATCGGGATTCCAAAGAATGGCTGACAGTGTATTCATATCTTGAATTTTTGTGCAACTTTGCGGTAAGTGGGCATATCCACATCCATCTTTTCGCCCAGTGCGATCATATCAAACAATAGTCCTTGTATTTCGGACTCATGTCCTTTGGCTATATCTTTTTGCATGGATGCGGTACTGTCCGGGTCTAATTTGTCAATCACTTTTAAGTTGTATTCTATCGGGTCTTCCGCATAGGTAATTCCCATTTTGCGGCCTATTTCAGAACTTTCCTTGGACAGACCGATGAAAGTGTCGCGTTCTGCTCCGGGATGTTGCAGAGGACCCATCGGGACATCATGGTAGGCACCTGTGCAGGCCATAGCCGAGATGAATGACCATTTGATGAAGGTGTCGCGATTGATATCATCCGAAATATCGGCTTTGATCCCTGCTTTTCTTAGTACATCGGCAATGGTTTCCAGACGTTCCGGAGCCACACCCTGTTGGGGACGTGCACCGAAAACCAGCCGGAATATTTTGCCCATTTGTGTGATTTCACCCGGTCCGGAAACGAAACCTACGATGTAGATGCATCCATCCAGTACTGTTACATGTGGAACAAGTTGCCCGATGCGGGGACCTGTACCGTAAACATTCAGGATGGGGATAATCAAGGTATCTTTATCCGAGGCTTTTTCCAACAGATCTTTGATGGAATCCAGGGAATAGCCCTTCACGCATACAAAAATTACGTTGGCCTTCTCGTTGTATTCCTCGGCTGTGCAGGCTTGTATAGGTAGAAAGTGATTACCTTTTAAGTCTGATCTAAGGTGGAGCCCTTTTTCACGAATGGCTTCCAGATGCTTGCCACGGGCAATGCATGTTACGTCTTTTCCTGCTAAAGCAAGGAAACCGGCGATGCTTCCTCCAACGCCGCCGGTTCCCACGATTAAATATTTTTCCATGTTAGTTGTATTTTGTTTTAGGAAACAAAACACTGACTTATCGGTCTGCCATCAGTTTTGCTGGTTTCCTGATGTTTTTTCATGCATTGCATGACAAGTCTTTTGCGTTTTGATTTACCTTATACATTGAAACGGAAGTGCATGATGTCACCGTCCTGTACTACGTATTCTTTACCTTCCACGCCCATTTTTCCAGCCTCTTTCACGGCGGCTTCCGAACCATATTTAATGTAGTCTTCGTACTTGATTACCTCGGCACGGATAAATCCTTTCTCGAAATCGGTGTGGATGACTCCTGCACATTGGGGGGCTTTCCATCCTTTACGATAGGTCCAGGCTTTTACTTCCATTTCTCCGGCGGTGATGAAGGTTTCCAGTTCCAGCAGGTGATAAGCCGATTTGATCAGACGGTTTACACCTGATTCTTTCAGACCGACTTCCTGAAGGAACATCTGGCGGTCTTCATAGGTTTCAAGTTCTGCGATATCGGCTTCGGTTTTGGCGGCTACGACTAGAATTTCTGCATTTTCTTCTTTTACGGCTTCGCGTACTTGTTCTACATATTTATTGCCGGTAGCAGCACTTGCTTCGTCCACGTTGCATACGTACATCACTGGTTTGCTGGTCAGCAAGAACAGTTCTTTTGCGATTTTTTGTTCGTCTTTGCTGTCAAATTGTACGGTACGCGCAGATTTGCCTTGTTCCAATGCGTCTTTATATTTAACAAGGATGTCGTACATTTGTTTTGCTTGTTTGTCACCGCCCGTCTGTGCCTGTTTTTGTACTTTTTGAATACGGCTTTCAATGGTTTCCAAATCTTTCAGCTGGAGTTCGGTGTCAATGATTTCTTTGTCACGTACCGGATCTACACTACCGTCTACATGAGTTACATTTTCATCGTCAAAACAACGGAGTACGTGCAGGATAGCATCTGTTTCACGGATATTTGCCAGAAACTTGTTTCCCAGCCCTTCACCTTTGCTAGCCCCTTTTACAAGTCCTGCAATGTCAACAATTTCTACAGTAGTGGGAACGATACGTCCCGGATGAACCAGTTCGGCAAGTTTGGTCAGGCGTTCATCAGGAACGGTGATGACACCTACATTCGGTTCGATGGTACAGAAAGGGAAGTTGGCTGCTTGAGCCTTTGCATTCGATAAACAATTAAAAAGTGTCGACTTTCCTACGTTTGGAAGACCGACAATACCACATTGTAAAGCCATTATCTATTTGTTTTTTGATTATTATCTATCTATTGTTTGCAAAGATAACCATTCTTTTTGTATCAGACTTCATATTGAAGTCAGATTTGGCTTTTTATATGCGAAAAGGG
>ENA-OQHP01000079-OQHP01000079.1-human-gut-metagenome-genome-assembly--contig:-NODE-79-length-30499-cov-3.819933_pt1 | contig 30499 bp, 35 predicted proteins | sample MGYA00242563_ERZ504717 | MGnify/ENA primary metagenome ERZ504717 (study PRJEB26092, sample SAMD00036212) | human gut metagenome | host: Homo sapiens | study: EMG produced TPA metagenomics assembly of... | reverse complement strand
TACGAAAACAGCAGACGGAAAACAAGGAAAGACGGAAAAGAAGCAAGCCCGAAGAAAAACCGGACAGGTTACGAAACACAAACCACAGAGCTCTCAAAAATGCTGACTCTGCAAACACTTGGAAAAACTTTAGGAGAAAAAATGCCGAGAAGAAAAAAAATCATTTTCTTACATCTCGACGGTTGTTCGGAAACACCATCAACTTCAAGAACCAATACTTACACCCAGACAAAAGCAAAAAACATCTACTTTATCCATCAAGCTACACATATTCCAATCCACAAATAAAAGACAACCTGTTCTATTTAAAGAAGAAAAGTTTTCAGTAGATTTGCACTATATAAAGATATACAATGAAGAAAATAATTATCGCCATCGATTCATTCAAAGGCTGTCTAACTTCAGCAGAAGCAGGAAAAGCTGCCGAAAAAGGTATCAAAAGCATAAATCCTTTCTGCCACACTTCAGTTATTCCCATCGCTGATGGCGGTGAAGGTTTACTGGACGTACTCATCACAGCCACTAAAGGGAAATATATAACCTTATCGGCACATGGACCGCTAATGAAAATGGCAAAAACACATTACGGTCTGTCCGGCAATGGCAGAACAGCTATTATAGAAATGGCTGCCATCAGCGGACTACCTCTCGTACCTATTGAACAAAGAAATCCTATGCTGACAACAACCTTTGGTACAGGAGAATTGATAAAAGACGCATTAAACAAAGGATGCAGAAATTTTATAATCGGTATTGGCGGAAGCGCGACTAATGACGCAGGATTAGGAATGCTACAGGCACTAGGTTTCCGCTTTCTAGACAAATCAGGGCATACCTTAGGTACAGGAGGCCAAATAATGGAAGCCGTGGCAAACATAGACACATCCGGTATTCATCCCGCATTAAGAGAAACACACTTCATGGTAGCATGTGATGTAGCCAACCCTTTCTACGGCCCTGACGGAGCGGCATATATCTTTGCACAACAAAAAGGAGCCGATTCAAATATGGTGCAAAGACTGGATGAAGGCATGCAATCATTAGCCGAAGTTATAAAGAAAACGACAGGAAAAGATATCACGAACTACCCCGGTGCAGGTGCAGCCGGAGGCATGGGTGGTGGACTACTGGCTTTTTTTAACGCAGAGCTAAAACCGGGAACAGAATTATTATTGAAAGCCATCGACTTCTCCGAAAAAATAAAAGGAGCAGACCTCATTATTACGGGCGAGGGAAAAGCAGACCAGCAGACAGCTATGGGAAAAGTACCATACGGAATACTAAAGGAAGCACAAAAAGAACATATTCCCGTTATTGTACTGGCAGGCAGTATAGAAAACCTGCCGGAATTAAACAAAGCGGGATTCAAAGGTATATTCTCTATAGCCCCCGGCCCCATCACCCTGGAGAAGGCAATGGAACCGGAGTTTGCTAAAGAAAATATCACCCGGCTGGTTTCCCAACTCTATTCAGTTATAACTAGCTTCGGCTAATTTGCAAGCCTTTGTCGGACAAAGCCATATCAACGAAACGGGCACAACTGTTGGGTGGGTTCTGAGTAAGAATACTTCGAATACGTATAGCAGCCTCAGGATCTTTAGCCACCATATAAAGATAGCCGCCTCCCCCCGCACCTGGCAATTTATATCCCAGGCAATAATCATCAATCCGGCGAATGATAGTCTCAACTGCCTCGGGATTAGTGCGGGATCCAACGCTTGGTTCAGCTTCCAGCTTTTACCAACCAAACGCCCCATTTCATCGAAATTCCCACGCTGAATGGCTTCGTACAAGTCAAGAGCATGTCCCTTCATACCGCCAAGTATAGACAAATGCTCTGTGGAGTTGAGGAACATGCTACGCACGATTTCAGCTAAAATTCCTTTGGCTGTACGGGTAATTCCCGTGTAATAAAGCAAATGGCACTTCTGATATTCGCCACCTGTAAACAAATAATCGGGCAACCAGCGCACTAACGGACTCTGATCCATACCTGCATGAGTCTGCAATAATTTCACTCCACGAAGCACACCTCCGTATTGATCTTGCCACCCCCCTCCGGTAGTCAGTAACTGTTCCAAAATAAGCGTACGGTTACATATCTCGTTCTTATCCCAGTTCAGTCCGCAAAAATCAGAGATTGCCCCCAGCACAGTTGATGCAAGAATAGAACTTGTACCCAGACCGGAGCCCGCAGGAATCGCAGAAAGCAGAGTGATTTCCATTCCGGAGCCAAACGCCTTCAACTGCTCTTCCAATGAAACATACGATTCGGTGGAAAAGCCCGGCTGGAAACCTGCCAGCACCAATGCCGCTTTAGGTATAGAGAATGGGGATCCCACTTGCATGAAATCCCTTACCTCCCCGTAAGTTGTAACCACTTCCATAGCGCCTAAGTCTATAGAACGAAGAATTATCTTATACTCCCGACAGTTTCACGTAAACTTGTAGAGGAGGCTGCCCGTTCAACTCAATAGCAATATTCACCACATTCCCCCCTTCATTCAAGCAATAAGGTGGAGTATCCGTCCATCCGCCGGCCAGATCAATACGGACCGGACTACGCCCCCAGACAATCTGATCGGAGTACACTGACAAATGCGGTTGCTGCCTCTTGGCTAAAGCCGAAGCAGTAAGTCCGTCGCGCATCAAACGAAAAGCCTCATTCTCATATTCCCGATAAGCCAGCCCCTTAAGCTGCTGCACCCGGGCACGGAACATATTATCACTGATACGTGTCATCAGCGGAGCCGATTCTGATAAAGGCTCAGGCAACGACAGATCATACCGAGCAAATTCTCCAGCAGCATTCTCCAAATTTAGCTGATAAAAGACACTTCGATCATAATTATGCGCCAATGCCGGCCAATTCTTTATCCGGAAAGCTTCACGCTGTTCTGCCAGACGATAAAGATTAGAATAAGCAGATATATCATCGGCAGATAACTTACGACAGCGTTGCCATATTTCTTTTCCTTGCTGTAATGCCGGTTCAGAGACCATCCAGCGCATAACTGCTCCCAATTCCTCTACAGATGAGCAAACCGGAAACAAACGCGCGGCCTGCAAGTCGTGACCGTTTTCTATTTCTTCCACCGAAATGCCGCGTACAGCACACCACTCACCTACAGACATTCCTTGATAATATGTTTCTTCCTTAGCCAAAGCTCCCTTGAAAGTATCATTGAAGCCGTATGGACGCGCTACATAGCCAGATTCTCCAAAAGGAACCACATCAATACACACACCGGACGGAACCTCCAGGTTCCAATTATTAGCGGGAACCCCTGTTATGATGGTCTGGTGATGGATATTCCATCCTGCTCCTACATAACTGTTCTCTATCCATATTTCCGAATTTTGTGAGGTAAGTTGATAACCTACCTCAGCATTTTGAACAAACATGGCCGGATGCGGTTTTACCTTCTTGTGCATAATCTCCCGCTGGTCGTTTACCAGATTTTGTACTGCCAATGTAGAAGAAATAAGTTCACGACTGGTTCCGTAATGATAAAACTCCCCTCCGGCAACGGCAGAATAGCCACACTCAGCTTGTTAAGTTCATCGTCCATCATACGCGGGTGCTCTCCCAATGTAAGTCCGAAATCAGAATACATGTCATAATAAGAGAGTTTTCCTTCCTTATAAGATCGTTTTACCAACAGACTAACCGCACGGTCACTTAACAGCCAAATTCCGATATCCATCAGAAAAAGATGGGTTTGCATTAATTTCCCCAATTCCTCCACCGAAGGTTTTTGAAGCATGAAATCAAGCTTATCGGGAGTAGCCCGTGAAGAAACAAAAACACCATGTTTTTGCCAGATTAGGATCTACCCATAAACCGTAACACACCACATCCGCATCAGGAATAGTCTGAAGCGGTTGGCCCGCACGGATATAAACATCTCCACTTGCAATCAATGTATGAAGAGAAGACGGAGCTTTCTCCATGATTTGTTCATATAAAGGGAGCTGGAGGGAAAGCAGATTTTGTGACAGCCGTTGTCCTCTGGCCCACCGGAATACAGGAATGGGAGTAAGAATTTTGCCGGATGGCGCATATCCGGGCAAACGACGACTCTGCCCGCCTGCATGAAGTAAAATACGTTTTTCTTTTCCCAGCCAAGTAAGAAAATCGCTGTCAGGAGCTACTTTCTGACAACAAGCCTCCAACAGCCATGCAGTCCCCCCGCCTGATCCTAGCTTACTACCTATAGGATCGGAAGTACAAAACCACTCTGTCTGGTCCGCTTTCTCTATATCATGAAAACATTCCACCAGATTAGGGGGAAGTGATAATAATTTTTTCATAGCACATCTTTGTTTTTATTGCACACAAAGATGCTTATTTTCCCCTAATAAGCCAAAAGATAAGACATGAATTTTAATCAGTAAATTCAAAAACACGCTCATCCAATGACTTCACTTCCTTAAAGCCCGGTTGTGCAACAGGCACACCGAATGGCATCTGCGCTATCAATTTCCAGTCATCAGACAAATTCCAAACTTTACGTACTTCATCATCAATCAGCGGATTATAATGTTGCAAAGACGCCCCCATTCCTGCATCTTCCAGCATGGTCCAGACTGCCACTGATGCATAGCATCGGTCTGCTCTGCCCAGATAGGGAAATTATCTTTATAAGTGGGGAAACTTTCCTGCAAAGAGCGAACGATAGCATATCTTCAAAATAGAGAATAGTACCATATCCACAAGCGAAACAGCCATCAATCTTTTCTTCGGTCTTGCCAAATACCTCAGCCGGAACTCGCTTACGCAAGACATTTTTTACAATGTTCCACAACTTTTCATGCGCCTTACCTGTTAATAACACAACACGAGTGGTTTGAGAATTGAAAGCTGAGGGGACAAATTCTACAGCAAAACAAATTAAATCTCTTATTTCTTTATCAGACAATGTCGATTTGTTTTGGATCCGATAAAATGTACGACGGGCTTTCAGAGCTCCTTAAAACTTTTTGTCATATAAAACAACGTATTTATGGGTTATTATAAATGAAGAACAAACAGGTAACAAAAGAAGTTCACTTTTTTTGCTTTTTTCAATGCAATAACCTATTTTTGTTAGCTAATTATTAACATTAAAAACAACACATTCAATGAAAGATTTTCTAAAATTTACGTTTGCCAGCGTCATCGGCGTCATTCTGGCAGGCGTAGTGTTCACTATACTAGGGATTATCACTCTGGTTGGCATAGTCGCCTCATCGGATACTGAAACGGTGGTGAAAGACAACTCTATCTTCGTACTCGACTTTAAAGGCAGTTTGTCCGAACGTGTACAGGAAAACCCACTCCAACAACTTTTGGGAGAAGAATTTGAAGCATACGGTTTGGATGACATTCTAGCTTCTATCAAGAAGGCAAAAGACAATGACAAAATCAAGGTATTTATATCCAACCTTCTTATCTGGAAGCATCATACGCTTCCTTAGAGGAAATACGCAATGCATTACTGGATTTCAAAGAAAGCGGCAAATTCATCGTTGCTTATGCAGACCAATATGCACAGGGGATGTATTATCTTTCCAGCGTGGCCGATAAAATAATTATCAATCCGCAAGGAAGTATTGGATGGCACGGAGCAGGCATGCAACCTGTTTTCTTCAAAAATCTGGTTTCCAAACTAGGACTGGAAGTACAGGTATTCAGAGTGGGTACTTACAAATCAGCCGTGGAACCGTTTATTGCTACAGAAATGAGTCCGGCCAACCGCGAACAGATGACCGAATGTCTAGAATCTGTCTGGCATCGTATTCTTGCAGATGTATCCGACTCACGACGCATCCCGACAGATACTCTGAATGCTTATGCTGACCGATATATGGATTTTTGTCAGGCAGAAGAATATATTCAATGCAAACTGGCAGATACCCTGATGTATAAAGATGAGGTTATTTCCTATCTGAAACAATTAAGCGGTCGTGACGAAAACGACAAACTAAACAGTCTTTTCATAGAAGACATGATAAACGTCAAGAAAAATGTGCCCAAAGACAAAGTGGAAATATAATAGCCGTATATTATGCATACGGCGAGATCCTGGATGCTCCCGGCAGTTCCACAGAAGATTGTATTGATGTACAAAAGATGTGTAAAGACCTGCGCAAATTACGTGATAACGATGACGTAAAAGCTGTTGTATTACGCGTCAACTCACCGGGTGGCAGCGCATACGGTTCAGATCAAATATGGCGTGAAGTAGTAAGACTGAAAGAGAAAAAACCGGTAATCGTTTCTATGGGAGATTATGCTGCATCAGGAGGCTATTACATTTCCTGCGCTGCAAACCGCATTTTCGCTGACCCGACTACGCTGACTGGTTCTATCGGCATATTCGGCATGATGTATTCAGGTGAGAAACTGTTTACTGAAACTTTAGGACTAATTTTGATGTAGTGAAAACTAATAAAATGGCTGATTTGGGTGCAGCTAGGTCCGGTTCTCACCGCCCGCTAAATGCATCAGAACAAGAATTAATGCAGAACTATGTCAACCGAGGATACAAGCTGTTCGTAAACCGTTGCGCTGAAGGTAGAAAAAATGTCTACAGAGGCTATTGAAAAGTTGCTGAAGGCCGTGTATGGACCGGTGCCATGGCAAAAGACCTTGGTCTGGTAGACGAGCTGGGAGGTATAGACAAAGCATTGAATGCCGCCGCCACCCAAGCCGGTATCGAAAATTACAGTATTATCGGCTATCCTGAAAAAGAAAATATTTTCGCAAGCCTGCTGGGAAATCAGAAAAAACATTATATAAACAGCGAAATTAAAGAATATTTGGGAAGCTATTATAACAGCTTCAAGGCGCTGGAGAACATAAAAGACGCCAACTGTATACAGGCACGTATGCCGTTTGACCCTAATATCCAATAAATTGCACATGGAAGGTAATCTTATCAAGATAAACAAGTGGCTATATCCGGTTTCATGGATTTATGGGACCGGTGTATGGCTGCGTAATAAATTGTTTGACTGGGGAATATACAAAGAACGTAAGTTTGATATCCCGGTCATCTCGGTAGGCAACATCACCGTAGGCGGAACCGGAAAGACCCCCCATACAGAATACCTGATAAGATTATTGCAGAAAGATTACAAAGTAGCCGTACTAAGCCGCGGCTACAAACGCAAATCCAAAGGCTTTGTACTTGCCAGACCGGATACGTCCGTACAGATGATAGGTGACGAACCTTTCCAAATGAAACAGAAGTTTCCGGATATCCATATGGCAGTAGACCGGGACCGTTGTCATGGCATAGAGCAGTTATGCAATAGTCACATCGCCCCTGGAACAGAAGTGATTATTTTGGATGATGCTTTCCAGCACCGATATGTAAAGCCCGGAATAAACATCTTATTAGTAGATTACCACCGACTGATTTGCGAAGACACCTTGCTGCCTGCCGGACGAATGCGCGAACCTGAAAACGGAAAAAGCCGGGCACATATTGTTATTGTCACTAAATGTCCTAAGGACATCACCCCTATGGATTTAAGAGTCTTAAGCAAGCAAATGGAACTTTACCCCTATCAGCAGCTCTACTTCACAACATTAGCATACGGCAAGCTGCATCCGTTGTTTACAGCAGGGAATGCAGTTTCATTAAAAGAGATAGAAAAAGACAAGCATATCCTATTGGTGACAGGCATAGCCTCCCCAGCAAAACTCATTCAAGATTTATCACCATACAATGAGCACATTGAGTCACTGGCTTTCAGTGACCACCATGACTTTACAGCAAGAGATATGGAACTGATAAAGAAGCGTTTCATGAAACTTCCGGAAGGTAAACGCATGATTATCACCACTGAAAAAGACTCTGTACGACTAGCAGCCCATCCACTGATGGACGAAATGCTGAAACCTTATATATATATGCTGCCCATTGAGGTAGCCTTTTTACAAGACCAACAAGAACTGTTTAACTCAAATATAACCGACTATGTTAGAAAAAATTCAAGAAACAGCAACTTTTCTTAGAGAAAAGATGCATACCAGTCCCGAAACTGCTATTATATTAGGTACCGGCTTAGGAAGCCTGGTACACGAAATTACCGATAAATACGAGATCAGTTACAAAGATATCCCTAATTTCCCTGTTTCAACCGTAGAGGGACATAGCGGTAAATTGATTTTCGGCAAATTAGGTAATAAAGACATCATGGCTATGCAAGGACGTTTCCACTTCTATGAAGGATACTCCATGAAAGAAGTTACTTTCCCCGTACGGTGATGCGTGAATTAGGCATCAAAACATTGTTCGTATCCAATGCAGCTGGAGGTACGAATGCAGACTTTGAATTGGTGATCTGATGATTATCAGAGATCATATCAACTTTTTTCCCGAACACCCGTTGCACGGCAAGAACATTGAATACGGCCCCCGTTTCCCGGATATGAGTGAAGCCTACTCCAAAGAACTGATAGACAAAGCACTGGAGATCGCTAAAGAAAAAGGTATCAAAGTACAACAAGGAGTATATATCGGTACACAGGGACCCACCTTCGAAACTCCGGCAGAATACAAGATGTTCCACATTCTTGGAGCTGACGCCGTAGGTATGTCTACCGTTCCTGAAGTTATTGTAGCAAACCATTGTGGCATCAAAGTGTTTGGAGTATCGGTTATCACCGACCTAGGCGTGGAGGGAAAAATTGTGGAAGTTTCACACGAAGAGGTTCAGAAAGCGGCAGATGAAGCGCAACCGCGCATGACTACCATTATGCGTGAAATGATTAATCGAATTTAAGAACATGCAGGAAATAAACAGAACAGAAATAGCGACCTTAGGTGAGTTCGGCCTCATTAAACATCTAACGAAGGATATCGAGTTAAAAAATCCGGAAACCCAATATGGTGTGGGAGACGATGCAGCCGTATTGGAATTTAAAGATAAAGAGGTATTGGTAACCACAGACTTACTGATGGAAGGGGTACATTTTGATTTGGTTTATACCCCATTGAAACATTTGGGATATAAATCGGCCATCGTAAACTTCTCGGACATTTATGCTATGAATGGTACTCCAAAACAAATCACAGTTTCTATCGCACTGTCCAAACGCTTTTGTATTGAAGATTTAGAACAGTTCTATGATGGGCTAAAACTGGCTTGTGAACTACACCATGTAGATATTGTGGGTGGAGATACAACTTCATCCGTAACCGGGCTCGCCATCAGTATTACTTGCATAGGTGAAGCGGACAAGGACAAAGTAGTTTATCGCAACGGCGCACAAGATACAGACTTGATTTGTGTCAGCGGTGACTTGGGAGGAGCTTATATGGGACTTCAACTTCTAGAGCGTGAAAAGGCTGTTTTCCAAGGAGCAAAAGAAGCAAATCCGGATTTTCCGGAAAAGAATATATTTTGGAACGTCAGTTAAAGCCTGAAGCACGTAAGGATATCATTGAGAAACTGGCTAAAGCGGGAATCAGGCCCACCGCTATGATGGATATTTCCGACGGCCTTTCTTCGGAACTGCTACATATATGCTCACAAAGCGATACCGGCTGTCGCGTTTACGAGGAAAGAATTCCCATTGATTACCAAACGGCTGTAATGGCGGAAGAGCTGAATATGAATGTGACAACATGTGCTTTAAATGGTGGTGAGGACTATGAGCTATTATTTACTGTACCTTTAACAGAGCATGAACGAGTTTCGGCTATAGAGGGTATAAAAGTGATTGGTCACATCACCAAACCGGAGCTGGGATGTGCCTGATTACCCGTGACGGACAAGAGTTTGAGCTGAAAGCGCAAGGTTGGAATCCACTAAAAGAAAAATAATTTTAATTAAACAACACTGATAATAAGCATCTTATGCTTTTATCAGTGTTTTTTTTTAGAAATAGTTTGCAGTTTAAAAAAGTTTCACTACCTTTGCAACCGCAAACAAGAAACAATGGTGCCATAGCTCAGTTGGTAGAGCAAAGGACTGAAAATCCTTGTGTCCCCGGTTCGATTCCTGGTGGCACCACTTTGAAGAAAAGCAAAAGATAGTAAAATCCTGATCCCCAAGCGAAATCGGGATTTTTGTTTTCCGGCGGAACGCAAAAAGCGGCAAAATATTACCGTTACCGGTGTTCCAAAAGGTGGAGCAAAATAGGTGGAGTACATATCTCCACCGAATAGGGTTACTTCTCTCTGATTTGCAGTATTTTGCGTATCAATAAAGCGTGCATGGTTTCCTACTTTTGTACAACGAAAAACTGTAGGAACATGAAAAGAGACTCATTCAATGTGCTTTTCTTTATCAAGAAAGCCAAGTTGCTGAAAAACGGGGAAGCCTCCGTATGTATGCGTATCACCGTGAACGGTGCGCGAGTGGAAAACAACATCCGCAAGAGCATAGAGCCATCCTTGTGGAATCAGGCGAAGGAGTGCGCCAAAGGGAAAAGCCGCAAATCCTGCGACTTGAACGCCTATATTGAGGACGCAAGAATCAAGCTCTACCAGACTTTTAATGAACTAGAGGAACAAGGACGGTTCATTACCGCCCGCCTGTTGCAGGAAAAGTTCTTCGGGCAAGACCAAGTGCCTGAGGTTGTCCGCACTCTCATTCAAACCATCCAAGAACATAACGACCAATGCCGTAAACTTGTCGGGAAGGACTATGCCTTAATTACCGTCCGCCGTTATGAGAGTTGCAAGCGTTATCTTGCAGAACTTATCAAACTGAAATACGGCAAGGAGGATTTACCATTATTGGAAGTCAATGGCGAACTGGTGCGTGCCTTTGAATTCTATCTCAAAACGGAGAAGGAGTGCCAGCAAAATACGGTTATCCGCTATATGAAGTGCTTGAAGAAGATAACCAATCTTGCGCTTGCCAATGAATGGATAACCAAAGACCCATTCATTGGCATCAAGTTTCATGAGAAAGAAGTTATCCGCGAGTTCTTGACAATGGATGAACTGCTCACCATTTATCACAAGGAGTTCCCGTTAGAGCGTATTACCATTGTCCGTGATGTCTTTATTTTTGCTGCCTTTACAAATGTTGCACTAAATAAAATATGACTGTAAATCAGAAAATTAACATCGGGTAAAGAGTAAACAGGTAATGGTTTAGAAACTTTTAAAGTTCACCATTCTGCGCATTTCCAATGAGTCAATTAGCTAATGCAAAAATAATATCACTATTTTAAATAGACAAATTCTAATATATATTTTTGTATGTTTTGGGTATAAGGTATTTTATATCTAACTTTGTGATATTAGTTAAAATGTATTGTATAACAGCAAATTAGAATAGACATGAATAGAGGTTCTGAATGGCGTAAATGGGATTTGCATATCCATACTCCTGAAACAGCAAAAATAACCAGTTTGGCGATCCGCAAATAGCATGGCCTAAATATATCCAAACCTTGGAAAAATCTGATATTTCAGTATTTGGAATAACTGATTATTTTTCAATAACAAATTATCTTAAAGTAAAAGATTTTAAGTCAAAAGGTCGTTTAGAAAACAAAGAGATATTGCCTAATGTGGAAATGCGAATAGCACCCGTCACAGGAAATGGAAAACCTATCAATATCCATGCTATATTTGACCCAACATTAACAGAAGATGAACTAAATCGAGAATTTTTTAGGGAAATAAAATTTGAGTACAAAGAAAGAACCTACTCTTGTATTAAAGAAGACTTAATTGAGTTGGGGCGTGTAATTAAAGATGATAAAAATCTCCAGATAGAAGCAGCCATAAAAGAAGCTATAGCAGCTTTTGCAGTTTCTTATGAGGCATTACGGAAAATTGTCAATAAGAGTTTTTTAAGAACCGTATTATTATTGCTTTATCAAATAGTTCAAATGATGGTATAAGTGGGTTATTAAAACAAGAAGTCGGGCTACGACCTATCAAAAACGAGATTTGCAGAATGGCAGATATAATTCTTTCTGGTAATCCTAAAGATATTGAATACTTCTTAGGTAAAAAGACATCACCAGAAGAAGTTATTGAAAATTGCGGTAACTTGAAACCTTGTATAACAGGGTCTGATGCACATACCCTTGATAAAATCGGCATTTTCCCCGAAAATCGTTTTACATGGATAAAGGCAGACCCTACATTTGAAGGACTTAAACAAATTTATTTGAGCCGGAAGAACGTGTTAGAATTTCCGACTCTCAACCAGACGATAAATACGACTACAACGTTATAGAACGTGTTGAATTGAATACAGCTGGTGTATGGCATCAAACTATATACCTTAATCAAAATTTGAATACTATAATAGGAGGACGTTCCACTGGAAAATCCACTTTGTTATCTTCTATTGCAATTAAATTTGATGAAACAATCAGCGTTGAAAATGATAGTTTCATAAGACAATTGGGGGATAATGTTCATGTTTATTGGAGAGATGGCCAAGAAAACAATCAAAAAAGCATAGAGTATTTCCCGCAAAACCATATTTCTAAAATATCCGACATAACTTATTCTGACAAATTGCTTTTAGATATATTATTGGATAATCCTCAAAAAAAGTCCGCATATGAGAAATTTCAATCAGAAGTATCTGATTTATTCGCAACGATACAATCGCATGTTTCTTTATATTTTGAGAAAAGGAGATTATACAAAGAAAGAACTTAAATATTAAAAATATCGGTGACATTGAAGGCATAAAATTAGAAATCAACAAATTACAAAATCAGCGAATTGAAATACAATCAAAACTTACAGATAATCAGTCTTTACTAAGTGCATATGAAAAAGTTGTTTTACGACTTAATGAGCTTAGAAAAGCGGAGCAAGAGTACATTAAAGAGATAGAAATTCTTAAACAACTTGGGCAAGAAAATTTTGTGATAACTAATCCTGCTATATCATTTTTGGGGCTATCATCAAATCATTCCGAGAGTTTGAAACTTACTATTGAAAAGTCTATATTGCAGATAAACAAGGATATTCGAGATGAAATACATTCTTTTATCGAAGACAATTTGAAAAAGTTACAGCTGATACAATCTGAAATTCAGGACATTGTAAAAGGGAACGATTATATAGCAGGAAAAAATATCTTTACAGAAAATAATGCATTATCAGAAATAATAAAAAAGTTAAATGTTCTAAACGAGAAATTTATCCTCATCAATAAAGAAATAGAAATAGCAAACAAAATGCAGTCAGACTACAAAGATATTGGACAAAAATTACTCGAATTACATATATCATATTTAGATAAAATCAATAATATCGCTTCTGAAATGCGATTACAGCACGAAGACGTTAATTTATCATCTGAAATAACACTGAAATCAGATTTAGAAAGAATGTTGAATGAATGTATCTCACTACGTTCAACAGCAATGAACGACCTTGTCACCAAGGTAGTTTCTGAGTACCAAAAGAAAACGAAAGCTGATATTATAAATTGTATCAAAGATTTACTCAACAAAGCAATAAGAAATGAGATATCATTTAAAAATGGATATGACACACCCAGCTTCGTTTCAAAAATTTTAGCTGGATGTTGGTTTGGTTTGAGGTTAAATGTAGAATATGATGGTGACAACTTACGTGATATGTCTCCGGGCAAACGGTCATTTGTGATACTAAAATTATTATTAGATTTTAGTGATAAGAAGTGTCCAATTCTTATAGATCAGCCTGAAGATAATTTAGATAATAGAGCCATATACAATGAATTGGTCAAGTATATTAAAAAGAAAAAGCGAGAACGTCAAATCATTTTGGTTACACATAATCCCAATATTGTTGTAGGTGCAGATTCTGAGGAGGTAATCGTAGCAAATCAAAATGGAAAAAATGCTCCTAACGAGAATGGAATAAAATTCCAATATGTTTTTGGAAGTTTGGAAAACAGTAAAAAAAGAGTGAACCAAATGGGACAAGCAATATTGAAATGTTGTGGTATCAGAGAACATGTTTGTGATATTCTTGAAGGAGGAGAAGATGCATTTAGGGATAGAGAAAACAAGTATGGCTTTCATCAAATATGATATTTGGTAAATAGGGAAACCATGTTTGTCCAATAATGAGAACAAACATGGTTTTTCTATTATTATTCTAACTTCTTCACCTCATCTAATAAATCTTGATAAGAAGCCGCTTTGTGGTATTTTACGTTAGCGGTGGAAATAGAATTGAACAGCTTTTCCGCACATTCAATTTTGGCTTTTTCCACGCCTCGTAATTCCATCGTTCCCATTGTGCCTTTGGTTTCGGCAATAAAGAAGATGTGTTTCACCCCGTCCTTCTGCATGGCGATAGCCCAGTCGGGAGCATAATTGCCGACAGGAGTTGGAATTTGGAACGTTCGTGGCAGTTTGGCGTACACCACTACCTCTTTGGATTCATCAAGGTCATGAGCAAATTTACGTTCTCCCTTGCTGTCGCTGAATACATAGTCGGTAATGTGTTTCTTTGCTTCATAAGCCCGGTCAAAATCCGCTTTGTTTCTTACCGTAAAAATATTGCTGTCATACTTTCCTTCCGTCATATTGTAATGGATTGACTCCACAATCATCGTGGACTTCTGTTCTTTGATGATGCTTATGACCTTTCGGATAAATTCCTCCGGATTGTTTTTGAACAGATACAGCTTGGTCTCCTTGATGCCCTGCAATATCTTCACTACCGTGCGGCGGGTAAGGTTCGCTCCTTTGGCAATATCCCCCACGAGGTCGTAACGGACAGTAGAGGTACAGACATCCGCTAAGCTATGTGACTGAGAACGGGTATCACCAAATTCCATAACCTGCTCCTCGTCCTGAGTTCCTTCCACCATGACATAACGGAGTTGCTTCACGTTCAATTCCGCATTGATATGTAAAACAGACTTTTCTATCAACTCGTTACTGTCATAACTTACCGTATATACATATTGGTGGTTGATTTCCTTCCACAAGGCTTGAAACTCCGATTTGTTGAAATTCTCGTTCAGCCTGTTTTCCGGTATGGCAGGCTTGTCCGGCTCTATCATGTCGTCAAGTGCTTTCGAGTCAAAAATTGAGTTTATCAACCGTGTCACGCCCTCAGCTATGGGTTGCAATTTTTGTGGCAACGGTGCAAGCGTTCCGTTGGCTGCCGCCTCCCGGTATGCAGGTGTGATATTCTTGTCAGCATCAATGTAACCATTATCCTCCAAGTAAACAATGATACGACCGGCTTCCGATTCGCTGACGATATGGATTTCTTCGCCTGACTTGATTTGTTTGCCGGTAAAATAGGAAACGGACGCTTTTGCGGCACGCTCACGCAACACCTCCCGTGTTTCACGTTGCAAAGCATTGGTAAAGTCGGAATAACTTCGTTGGCTATTACTGTCAGTCTGTTCACTTCATGCACGTCTTCTCCCAACAATTCCTTGTCCATGCGGATACCATTCCTGTCCACGCAGATACGCAAACCACGTCCCACTTCCTGCCGTTTGGCTGTGGTGGAATTAGAGTGACGCAACGTACAGATTTGAAATACGTTCGGATTGTCCCATCCCTCACGCAAAGCAGAGTGCGAAAAGATAAAGCGTGTCGGTTCCTCGAAGCTCAACAGACGCTCCTTGTTCTTCAATATCAGGTCGTAGGCGGATATATCGTCAGACAAACCCGTTTTCTTCTCCACCTTACCGTCAATTACACGGTTGGTTTTCTTATCTATCGAGAAATAACCTCGATGTACTTCCAGTGGTGTAAAACGGCGCAGGTATTCGTTGTAATCCTCGTCCCAAATATGAAACTCGTCGTTTATCAGTCGGGCATATTCTTCCTCGAACATCTTTTGGAATACACCTTTCACTTCATTTCCGTTCTCATCATAACTCTTGTACTTTGCCACCTCGTCGATGAAGAAAAGCGACAGGCACTTGATACCCCGCTTGAACAGCTGGCGTTCTTTCTCGAAATGCGACTTGATGGTTTCCCTTATCTGCACACGCTGCATCGTCAGTTCATTGGTATCGCCAATCACTTCGCCACGCGCAAGGTTACGCCATTAAGGAAGGTTACATAACCACTGACATGAACTTCTGATACCGTAAAGCCTCGTATTCCGCCAGTCCGGATTCTTCACGCAGACTGTCGCCCGTGGCAAAAGTCTTGGTCTTGCGCACAATGCTGCCCGATGCTGTCTTTGTTTCTATCTCTATACGTGCCATTGGAGGCTGTTTGGGCGACAGTACAATGTCATCTAAATAGAGATAGCTGCTTGTACCCCGCAAGTTTTTCACTTCAAAGCCTTTCACCTGAATGCGTTTTACCAGTTTCTGACGATAGGCATCCAGCGCATCCAGTGCATAGATGGTGTCATGTTTGGTTTTGTGGGTAGCCGAATAGTTGAGCACGAACAACGGATTGAACCGTCTGATACCGGCTTGCGTGGCATCGCCTTCCATCTTTTGTGGCTCGTCCATGATAACGATAGGATTGTTAGCGGCTATCACGTCAATAGGCCGTCGGCTTCCGAACTCATCACGTTTGGAATAAATTATACGGCTTTCCTTGCTCCGTCCGCCCTCTTTCATGGAGGCTGCAAAAGCCTGTGTATTGATAATCATTACACTCAGACCAGAATATGACGAAAAACTGTCCAACTGTTGCAGGTTACCGCTGTCGTACACGAACCAACGGTTTTTCTTCCCGTAGTGTTCCATGAAATGCTCTTCCAGCATATTGAAACTCTTTGCCACACCCTCACGAATGGCTATACTTGGAACAACGATAATGAACTTGCTCCAGCCGTACTGCTTGTTCAGCTCGAACATGGTCTTGATATAGACGTATGTCTTACCCGTTCCGGTTTCCATTTCTATATCAAGATTTACCGGTGCGATTCCCTTGGCAAGCGTGGCGGAAGGAGTTATGTCATACAGGTTCTGTATGGAACGAAGATTTTGCAATAACGCCTCGTTATCCAGTTCCAGACGATGATTTCCGTAACCGGTTTCTTCCTCCTTGTATATAATCCGTTTGTCCCGGTAGGTCCCCAAATCCCTGCGATAGGTGGACAATGCGTATGACGGCTGTCCACGGAAAACAGCTACCGTATTTTCTACGGCTTCCGTCTGGTATTGCTGTATCTTAAACTTGAACTTCATGGCTTAGATTATTCTGCAAGTGGTGTCGGGTGAATAATGGCGGAATATCTGCTCGAAATTGTCTATCACATTGTCGTTGGCAGCCGAAGCGTCACGCATCACGAAATACACCGGTTTCAGCCTAGCTATTTCCGTAATAGTCGTTTCGTTCACCTCATGGTCGAAGCAAGCCGCTAAATAGTTGTCATCCACAAAGTGAACGCTCTTTCCTGCCATTTGTCTTGTCTCTATCTTAGCAGATAATTCGATACCGAGGTCAAGCATCACTTGGAACAGCAGGTCTTCGCTGGTGCGGTCGGCTTTTACATTCTCATTGAACAGCGATTGCGGTGTAAACTCCTGTGGGGTGTAATAGACTTCTTCCATATTGGAGGAGTCGAGTTTCAACACTCGGAATCCGGTGTCGAGTTTTTCTATTCCCTCCTTATCCTTGTTCTCTTCCTTGATTTTCTTTCCGGCACGGCGGATACGTTCCTTGCCTATCTCGCAAATGTTCTTATATCCGGCTTTGTATGCTTCGCTCTTTTCGTCCGTCAGCTCTGGTAGTTGCACCATAATGAACTTGCGGTTACCACCATCTTCAGCATTGAGTTGCATTACTGCGTGGGCGGTAGTGGCGGAACCAGAGAAGAAATCCAAAATTGCAAAATCTTTTGAATCAATTAAACTAACAAGTATTTTTATGAATCCAGGATTTTTAGGAACTGTAAAAATATCTTTTGAATCAAATAATAATTTGAGGATTGAGCCTGCACCTGTTGTAGTCAATTCCATACTATATTTTTGCTTAACTCCATTTACTATAGCCTCATACTCTTTATTTATAAGTAAACTTTTAATTCTAATTGTATCATTAAAATTCTTCTCATAGATTTTATCATTTGAAAAGTCTAATGCTTGTAATTTGTGGAGTTCCAATAGTTTGGATTCAGTATATGTATTCTCTACAAGATTATTATTATAGTGCGAATAATATTTCCTATAGCCTAATGCAATTAAACTTTCATCTATTTGTCCAATTCCTTCTTTTCTTATAATTAAAGAATCGTCTTTTTTGCGATAATAAACTGAATAGTTTTTTTCCGATTCTACTTTAGAAACTTTATTATTAAAACTATTTTCCCCAACTAAAACGCGTTTGCCACTATTATGAACATATCGACCATTTTCGTCAATGGTCATATCTGAAGCTGGCTTAGGAATATTTTCAATAAAATGTGACACTGATTTTTCTCGTGCGTATATGACACAATACTCTGCACTTACAGAAATGAAAGCTGAATTTTTTCGACCTTTAGGATTATTTTCAACAGACAGTACACCTATAAAATTCTGTTCTCCAAATATTTCATTACATATTTTTTTCAAATTTCCATTTCGTTATCATCTATCGAAATAAAAATCACCCCGTCATCACTTAATAAGTCCCTTGAAACTTTCAGACGAGGATAAATCATGTTCAGCCAATCGGTATGGAAACGACCGTTACTCTCGGTATTTCGTTGCATTGGGTCAATGGTCTGATTACCTTCTTCGTCAAACAGACCGCTTGTTTCTTCAAACTCGCCCTTACTTGCGCAAAATCATCGTTGTACACAAAGTCGTTACCCGTATTGTAAGGCGGGTCAATATATATCATTTTTACCTTGCCAAGATAAGTCTCGCGTAATACTTTCAATACATCAAGATTATCACCTTCAATGTATAAATTCTGTGTATGGTCATAATCCACACTCTCCTCACGGCACGGGCGAAGCGTCATGGCGGTAGGCGTATTCGCCAAACGGTTTGCAGCACGCTTGTCTGGCCAAGTAAACTGGTAGCGTTCCTCACTCTCGGCAATTATCTCGTTCGACAGTTCCACCTGTAATTTTTCAAAGTCAATAGCCAGCTCAGGCTTACCATCCTTACCCAACCGCTCCGTCACACAATTAGGAAACAGCTGCTGTATCTTCTGTATATTCGAGCCAATCACATTTTGGCTTTGCATTTTCAGTTTGTCCATATAATTATTTAATACAAATTTTTTGAGGAATTGATGATGGATACTTATTAGCTTGTAGTGCCAATAAAATAGCCTTACTGTTTCTACTTAATCTTAACCTTTCCATTATACTATATCTGTTCTTTTAATTTCTTAATCTGTTCAAAATATTCTCGTTTGCGGCGAGGCTGCTTTTCATTAGCCAATTTGCGTTCAAGTGTCGCTATTTGAGCAAGCAGTTTCGCCTTTCGGTCATCTTCGGCTATCTGACCGGTAAGAGTGTTCCCTCCAGCCACCTCAATTCGCCCGATGTCCTTTACAATATTCTCCCAAACGACATCGAAATTCAACCCGACGAGCGGCAGTACCGCTTCTTCCGTAAGTTGCCAAGCCGATAGAATCAGTTTCGTATGGAATACGGCAAACTGCGTCTGTCTTTCGTATCGCAAGGCAAAGACAATCTTCTGCGAGATAAGTCTGGTCAGAAGCAGAATATTCTTCGCATCATAGTCCTTGCGTTTCATTTGAACGGCAAGCACATACAACTCCGTTACCTCCTCACCGCTTCCGAGTGCAGGAACCGTAGCTGGAGAAACGACCGCCACAATATCCATCCGTGCTATGTCGGTATCGAAACTCTCACGCTGTGAGGGTTTCAAGTCAAACTTCGCATAGATTGCTTTCTTGGAAAGCTGCTGTTTTCGTTCTGTGGATATGGGAAGACCGTACATAATAGCCTATTTCTTTCGAGGATTAGAAACTATCGACTGATTCGGTTTGACCAAAACCGAATCTCTAATTTCGACCTCAAACGGTTCTTCTATATGATTATTTCTTATTGCAGTTTCAATCGCATTGATTTGTTCTTTGGCAATCTTTTGAGGAGAACACGCTTGATATATTCCAAAACCTGCAGAAACTAATAATGAAATAAATGCAATTATTGCTGCCGTGCTACTTGCTTTGGCTGACTTTAACGCAACTTTCATTTCTTCATCATGATACCTTTGTTCTAATGATTTAAATTATTATCAACATAATCAGCTGCTAATGGTAAAGGATAAATTATACCCAAGCCATATTTTTGCAAATCATTCGCAAATCTAGGTTATATCTTGAGCCTGACCTATTTGGAACAAGACATAGACACCATTATCCATTTCCTCCATTAATATCTCCCTATCCGAAGAACAAGGAATTAAAGTCCCTAAATCTTTATATCTCTTTGGCTTAAATTTATTGTCTGCTTTGTTGTATATATATTTCTCTTTATCGTATAAAACACTAAATCCAACATCCTCCTTTTCTGAAGAAATCTTTTGTATTGCAATAAAGCCTAATGATTCCAACTCCTTGATAAAATAAATAAAATCGCAGATACTATAATATTGTTGTTCTGTTTTATCCTTATCTTCTTGCCTATTATATAAGGAGATTTGAGGCTTATTTCCATAAGTCCATTTAAGAGCAAAAAAGAAAACTTAGTGCGCAAGATTCTTGCTACTTGCAATTCTTGAATATAGCTTAATCCTTGTTTCTTTATTGCTACAAGCTCCTTTATCAAATTATTTTCTTGTTCCGTAAAATTTCTCATTTCCTACTTGATTACCAAAAAACAAATCAGTTCAAAATCATCCAGTCCACGTATCTCGTCCGTGAACAACGAGCCTTGCACCCCACTCAGGAAACTGTCGATGTCGCTTTCCTGTTTCACACTGATTATGGAGGATATGGCATCATTCAGCAGTCCGGAATATTGTTTCATGTCCTTGCCGTCGCGTGTAATGCGGTTGAACTCCCGACAAATCTCCATATCGGGGCTTGATTTACCCTTACATAAAAACCGGAAACGGTCAAGCATCTCTTTCGGTGAAAGATGATTGACAACAACCTTCTTATCTTCTGATATGTATACCATATAGAACGGGTGCAGACGATTCTTGCGGTCAATGTTCACGCTGTTATTCCTATTTTTCAACACGAAAATTACTCCGGCAGGATTGCTTTCCGTAGCCGGGACAATGGCATGCAAGCCAAACGGGGTATGCTCGATGTTCGGATTCTCCTTTATGTATGCCAACAGGTCAAGTCGGAACTCGTTCAGCCCCAAGTCCATGATGCTGATGCCGGTATTCATTTCCTCAATGTCCACCACTTCGTTTTGCAGGCGTTTCAGTTGTTCCCGACGATATTCCAAATCCCCTTTCTCTTCGGGTGATATAGGATTGTCGTCCCCCGTACTGGTTAGTACGGACACTTTCATACGGGCTTCCACACGACCTTTCAGATTGATGTACTCATCCAAGGTCATGTTGGGCCAATAGTTCACTAACTGGATGACTGCGTTGCGTGAGCCGATACGGTCAATACGCCCGAACCGCTGGATGATACGTACCGGATTCCAATGGATGTCGTAGTTTATCAGATAATCACAGTCCTGCAAATTCTGTCCCTCACTGATACAGTCGGTGGCAATCAGCACATCAATCTCGTCTTGAATATGCGGGTAGATAGTATCCCTATCTTTGGAAGCCGGAGAGAACAAGGTAAGCACCTTATTGAAATCCAATTTCTCACGTTGTGGTAATCGTAAAGTACTGCGAGCCTCCACATCACCGGTTACAAGAGCCGTATTCAGCCTATACTCTTCCTTTATATGCTGTGCCAGACAGTCATAAAGGTATTCGGCAGTATCAGAAAAGGCAGTAAAATGATGATTTTCTTGTTGTTACCATTGATGGGATGAACAAACTTGTATCGTAAATCGGAGATTAGCTGTTGCAGCTTGCTGTCGTGTTCAGGAGTGATGTCCTCCAGCATCAGAAGCAATAGTTTCAGGTTTTCCAAATCTTCCTCCAGGTATTTTCGCCAAGTAATATGGTCAATATCCTCCAAAGCAATCCTCGTCTTTTTACCTCCTATGAACATATCCGACTCACGGTCATCATAATCAAGATTTCCGACTACATCATTCACTTCTATGTCGAAAACTTCCCCTTGTCGGATATTGTCAAGTTTCTGTACGGTCGAGGTTATCAGCGATTGGATACGCTGTAAAGTAAGTCGGAATGAGTTTACCGAACTTTCCAGACGCTTCAGCAGGTTGATGCTCATCAGCCGTCGGATACCTTTCTCGCGTCCGGCCATACCATGCCCGGAAAAATAATCCTTGCCTTCGTCCCTGTCCATGTATTTCTCCACACGGCTTGCCAGAAGAAAATCAGAAGGCGTATAGACTGCAAGATTTAGTTTTTCGATTGTTTCGTAAATCTCATTATAATTGACAGCCGAATCAAGGTCAGTCAAATCCGGACGGCGTGATATAGGTGGCAACCTTGTCGGGAACTTGCCTATATCGGCAGTGTCGTAATACTGTTCGATATGCTTACGGCTTCGGGCAATGGTCACACTGTCGAGCACTTCAAAGAAGTCAAAGCTAAGCCGTCCCAACAGCTCCTTTGTCGTCCGCTGTTCGGCAGGAAGTTTTGCCCATACATTGTATGCTGTCTGTGCCTGACGGAAAATATCATCTATACTTGAAGAAGTATTCAATACATTATCAATACGTTCGCTGTCACCCTCGTATGCCAATTGAATCTGGTTCTTCAAATCATTGAAACGGTTGTTTACCGGAGTGGCAGACAACATCAGGACTTTAGTCTTCACACCGGAACGGATTACACGGTTCATTAGTTGCAGGTAACGATTTTCCCGTGGGTTTTCATCGTTCTCATCAGTGGTAACCTTGCCACCGTTACGGAAATTATGGCTCTCGTCAATCACAACCAAATCATAATTTCCCCAGTTGATATGCGACAAGTCATACCCGTTAGTCTTGCCCTCCCTGCGTGACAGGTCACTGTGAAAAAACACGTCATAGCGCAAGCGGTCTTTGGCAATAGGGTTGTTCAGATAGTTGCTCTTGTAGGTAATCCAGTTGTCATTCAGTTTCTTAGGACAAAGCACCAGCACGGATTTGTTGCGATTCTCGTAATACTTGATAACTGAAAGAGCCGTGAATGTCTTGCCCAAGCCCACACTGTCGGCAAGGATACAACCATTGTACTTTTCCAGCTTGTTGATAATGGCCAGACAAGCATCTTTCTGAAAATTATACAATTTGTTCCAAATCTGGCTTTCCTTGAAGCCTGTAGCCTCATTGGGCAGAACATCCTCGGAAAGGTCATCCAAGAACTCGCGGAAAATATTGTAAAGCGTAACGAAATAAAGGAAGTCTGGAGCATTCTCTTTATAAACATTTGTTATGTTGTCCAGTACCTTATCCGTAACAACCTGCATTTTGGCACTGTCATTCCATACCTGATTGAACAATGCCAGATACTGTTGGGAGAAAGGAGCCTCAAACTTGTTAATCATGGTATAGGCATTGTCGCCCCGTTCACACCCCAGCTCAACAGTCGTAAAGCCGGTTATCGGCATATAAGCCTTATCGCCCACGGCTGCAAAGCCCATCATATTTTCTCCTGTACGGTTGGATTTAAAACAAGCCTTCTTACGAATCCAGTCTGCACATTCTTTCGCTATGGCTTTTTGGGACAGTTCATTGCGTAACTTTATCTCAAATTCCGAGCCGTATAGATTTCGCTCACGGCTGAGGCGTGGAATATAAAATTCCCTTTTCTGCTTGTCTGCCTTTTCCGTGACAAAAGTAGGAGAAGTGAATATAAAGCGAAGTTCCTCAATGTCCTTGAATTGTGCTTTCAACTCTTCAAAGGCATATATGGAAAAGCACGAAGCGGCAATGGCGACCTTAGTGCCGCCATGCAACTCCTTTATCAGGTCATCCTTTAATGTTTTGCTTATGTTATCTATAAGTTCCATTGACTACTTTCGGTATAATCTCTTGATAAGAGATAAACGCAAGTAAAGTTCTCTTGAAAATCAGAATATTCTGCAACTTTCAAAGTAGATTTACTCAACAGACATATAGCTTTTATACGATTTATCACATTATCAGCAGGCTATTTATGCTCATTTTTCAGTATTTTGTGTACCTTTGCGATATAACTATAACTCTTATCAAGAGATTCGGATTTTTGCTAAACAAGTTTTTACTGGGAATTTTCTGTTACAAGTCTTTCAGAATAAGGCAGTTCGCCTTGTCTACCACGCTCGTGTCAAGCGATGCAAGATAGATGCGAGTGGTTTCCTCCGAATCATGTCCCATGCCTTCGCTGATGACTGCAAGCGGTATGTTCTTGCTCTTGGCGATGCTTGCCCATGCATGACGGGCACAATACATACTTAGCGGAAGAGCCAGACCGACCAACCGGGCTATTTCCTTCAATGCGATGTTTACCCGACAGAGGGCATTCCTGTACTGTATCCGTTCATCTGTATGCAGGACGGTGATTATCGGCAATAGATATTCTGTATCAGAATGGCTTTCATATTTAGCCACAATTTCCTCCATGCACTTTTCCCACTTGACGGTAAGCAGCTGTCCTGTCTTTCTTCTCCGGTATATGAGGATTCCATTTTTCAAGTCCGACTTTTTCAGGTATGCCATATCGACAAACGACATTCCACGGGTATAAAACGAAAAGAGGAACATGTCCCTCGCATAGTCCAGATGTGGCTTCATGGTCAGGTCAAGCTCTTTGATACGCTTGATTGTCTTTAATGGTATGGCACGTTTCACGGTCTTGTCTATGCCCGTGTAAACATGCTTGAATGGAACTTCTGTTCTATCAGTCTTTTTCCACCGCACGGTTATAGACGGCTCGTAGTATGCGCATATAGAACGATATGGTGTTGGGGCAGTTGCCGTTGGCTTTCAGCCATGCTTCATACAGCATCATGACATCACCGTCTATCTCACAAAGAAGGATGTCCTGCCCGTCACGGAATTTCATGAAGCTGGCGAGCGTAACGGTGTATGTTTCAGACGTGCGGATTCTGTTCAGCCGTTTTAACTGCTCTATGACACCTTTCATGAAAGAGAACAGTGATTGTTCGTCCGCTTGTCTGTTGAATTTCAAGATAATGTCATCCGATGTGTAGCTTTTGTTTCCTCTTTCATACAATGCGATGATTGTTTTCAAGCGTTTAACATCCCATTCAATATAGCTTACAACCGATTGCAGATGGTTCTTTCGCCCTGTACCTGTCAATTCGGGAACAATCACTGTCGATGCTTTGTCATCCCACTCGCGTTCAAATATCCGGTAGTCCGTCCTGATTTGGCGGACTACGCGGTTGTGTATCACCTGATAATATATGCTGCCCTCCTTGCCGTTTACGGAAGAAGGGCGGAATTTCACTTTTATTGAAGCCATTCACGTTACTTTTTATTATTGCCATTCATTTGTCTTACTTTCAAACTTTCCTGCATCAGGCTGTCGGAAACGGTTTTCAAGTCCCTGTCATACCCGTCAGCTGTCCGCGTAACCATTCAATGGACTTTTCGTCACGGTGAATGTCGAACACATCATTCAGCCAAAGAATCTCTTTGGGACTGCATCCTCCCCACGAGCGGATGGCACGGAACTTCAGCGCATCATCCGCATACTGACGCTTCGACTGCCAAAGCTCGATGTTTCCCCAGATGGATAGACCGCAAACGACACTCATGCCGACCAAAAAGGAAAACACCTTGCTTGACCTTATGTCGAAGCTGTGGCGGTGGATATGTTCCTGCGGTTCGTTCACCTGTCCGTTAGCACTTCGGGTAAACGATTCTTTCAAATCACGCAACAGATTCAAAATCCGGTTTGACGTGTAGACTTCCGCCTCTCCGAATTTGGTCAGTATGGCTTTAGTCTGTTCCCGGTTTTCTCTGGCAGAAGTATTCAGCAATTCCTTTATGGGAGCCAAATCCATTGCCGGAGGCTGTCCGTCTGACTGGTTGTTGCTTACTTTTGGAGTATTCTCCAACTTGCTGTTTATACTCTTTAAGCCACTTTGATGTCCTCAAAGAGCGCATACACTTCGTTATTATCCATGTTTATAAACTGATTTTACGTTGTTTCTTTTTCTTACGTTTTAACTGTTTCTCAAAATAGTTCTCATCTGCCTGACCGTTTGTAGCATTCGGCATGAGCAAGCCTATGGAACCACTGTACAAATCATCGTTGCCCATCACTTCAGATTGCAGTGTCGGCTGTTCGGAATTTTGATTGCCCGTCATTATCCTTTGCCGTTCCTCCTGCCTGTTGGCACTCAGAGCCGCATCTATCTTGGAATAGCTGAACCGCCTGTCAATCTTGGAGCCGCTGAACGAATAGCCGTTCTTAGAGAATACGACACCCTGCACCTCGTCCGACTTGCCCTTGTGTTTGAACTGCATTTCCACGCCTTGTTTATCCAGATTAGCAGCTAACTGCCGCCAGTTGCCGCATCTTGAAACTTCCGATTTAAGGAGAAAATAAAGTTCGTATCTGGTCTTGTCCGGCTCTTTCAGCCGATGCAGTTTCACCTTTTCCTTGCCTTCGGATACGTACAGACCGTACTTCCGTGTCAGTTCCTTGCAGATGCGTGTGCTGCGTATCCGCTCGTTCCGGTCGCTGATTGTCCTGCCGTCATTAGCGATGCGGTTGAATGCGATATGCACGTGCGGATGCTCCTTGTCAAGTGGCGCACGACAAGAACCTGTGTATTCTTTATACCCATTCTCTCCAAGTATTCCAATGCAATTCCTGCCATTGTCCGGTCGGTAAGGCGGTGTTCGTCTTCTCTGGAGAATGCCAGTGCAATATGTCCGACAGGCTTCGTCACCCTCGGATTAATCCCTGACTGCGCCTCAAAACTCATGACTATCTTGTACTTATTTTCTGAAAACAAGCCGTCACAGACAAGGATTTTGGAATCCTTTTCCTTGTCAAGAATGTAGTTCACCACACCCCTGAAATTACTACCCTTGACAATTTTGGCTATCATAGAAGGATAAGGTTCAGCAGTTCCTCGATACGTGCTACGAGCACGCGGCACTCCATCCTCACCGTGACGAAGCCTGCGGCATTCGCCTTGTGCGCAAGCTGGTTCAGGTTGTTCGCCATACCGCACAGCTTGCGGACATAATCCGTATGTTCCGGCGTGAGCCGTTCCTTCACATGGCAGCTTCTCATACACGCGCGCAGGAATTCCCCGGCAGATATGCCTGCGCTCCGAGCCTTGCCTTTCAGGGTGTAGTAGTCCGATGTCGCCATCTTCACCGTGAGACGGTATTTCAGCTTGTCTGCCCCTTCCTTCTTGGGGCGACCGCCTTTCTTTCTTATATTAAATTTTTGTTTCTGTTCCATCTGTAAGATTCAAATTCTAATGTTTATAATGTTGATACTGATTAGACCAACGGGATGCGGCTTCCACGAGTTTTTGAGAGTGGGAGCAGGTGGTTTCGGTATGCCCGAAACACAAACTTGCTCCCCTCAAAACTCCGTTGGATTGGTTCAGAGTAACTCCGAATAACACCCCGTAAACCTGCTCCTTAATTCTCAGAGTTTACGCCATGCCTCGATGTCCTCCCTGTAGGTGGCAAGGTGGTGGCGGGCGATGTTCTCCATCAGTCCCGACACGCTCATCCTGCGACTGCCGAACAGGCTGACGATGCGGTCGAGGGTATCGCGTGTGTCGCGGCTGAGGAACACGGGCTTCCGGTCTTCGATGGACGGTACCGGGAGGAACATTGCCTTGTATTCCTCCAGCGATGCCCTGCGTTGCTTGCCGCTGACACGGTGTACCACCTGCGAGCTTCCATCCGTATTTTCCTGCACGGTTTCACCTGTTTGTTCATTCATGTTCTCATCCGTACCTGCCTGTACATCCTCGTGCTCCTGTGCCGGCATACCGGCAGGCACAGTGGCAGGCTTCTGCTCTTCCACTTCCGGCTTGGTTCCCAAAAAGATTTTCAACTCTTCATCCATCGTCTGGTTGCTTACGTTCTTTCTCATACTTGTTTAAATTAAATGTTTAACAATAGTGGTCGTAGTGCGCACATTTGACCGATTATCGGCAGCAAAGGAAATGGATATAATACAGGAAGTCAAGTACTTGGAGTGGCTGTGGCAACAATGTGGTATTTTGCATTTTTCATGTATGATTAGTGGTGGATGATTCACCGATTTACCACAGAGGTAGAAAATAGCCGTTTCATATTTAAGGGCTTAATCTGAACGGATAATACGAAAATAAAAATGTTCTCAGGGTCTTGATTGGAGAATCATCTTGCAGTACATGGTATCCGAAATGCGCCACAGGCTACCGTACCAGTGCCAAATGCTGCCACGATGTTGCGGGTTGGTTGGAATCTGCCGAAGTTGGCTTTTCTTTGTACAGTCGGCAACCGGAATGGCTGTTGCGGAATATGGAATTAAGCCAATCCCTACCACTTGCAGCCACAAGCTGCCAGTCAGTAGTAAAGCCATTGTCCGATGCTGGTATTGGCTTTACTTTGCGGACAAACAGGATTACCAACAATAAAACAGTATATGCAATGAATGAATTTGTGATTATTTCAAAAGACGTATTTGAAGAAATGGTCGGGAAGTTCAACCGCTTCTCCGACCGGGTGAATGAAATCCTCGGCAAAAGGGAGGAAGGACGGCTCAGCCGCTGGATGGACAATCAGGATGTCTGCCAGCAGCTGCGCATCAGTCCGAGAACTTTGCAGACGTTGCGCGACAACGGAACGCTGGCTTACTCCCAGATTGGACATAAGATTTTCTACAAGCCGGAGGACGTGCTACGTATCGTACGGCTTGTGGAGGACAGACGAAAGGATGCCGCCTGTCGGGGAAAGACCATCTGAATATAGTTGAATTTATTGTACCACTAAATCCACTATAATAAATGAACAAAACGATTATGACTAACGATGAATGGGCTGTCGGCTTCATGGAGCAATTGGATTCCATGCTCGACGGCATTGAAAGCATTACCGAAAAAGCAGGGCTTCATTCGGTAATGAACGCTTCCTGACGGACAAGGAGGTGTCGGCATGGCTCAAAGTGAGCCGACGTACCTTACAGGATTATCGTAACAACGGGATGGTGTCTTATTACCAGTGGGTGGTAAGATTCTCTACAAGGAATCTGACATCGAAAAGCTGGTGATGGGCGGGTATCGGAATGCATACCGAACGGAAACGTAATTTTGTAAAGTGTGAAAGGAACAGAAGCCGATGGCGACAGGTAAATTACCCGGCCATCGGCTTCTTGCATTATTATCATTATAGATACAGACAACACTAACATTTGTATCGTGGATTGGCTTCGGACAGTGAAAAGAACAAATGAATGGGTTTTTCCCGATTGGACGCATACAGCCTTTTCATAATGAACATTCTGAAAGCCATACATTCCTTGCTGTGTAGTCTGAACGCAAGAGCTATGACCATTTCAAGGCTGTACACCATGTAACGTGTCCCGTCTTCCTGTCTGATGTAGCACATTGTTGTTTCTTCCAAAAGTTCATGATTCTTATAAATATCACGGATAGCCTTGCGGATGTCACAGCAGAATACCATAAACAGGTCTGCCATTTCCTGCTGTGTCATCCAGACGGGAGCGGTTGGCATGGCAACCTCTTCTGTTTCACTGATTGTAATGATTCCTCGTTCCATGTTTGTATTATTTTTCATTTGTCAGAATTTCGTTTACATTCCTTTTTCCAGCCGCTGTAATTGCCACATTTGAATACACGTGAGGGCATCCCGTCATCAGGCAAGGAGAACTTGCCTTTGGTCGTTTCCGACAATACAGTCAAATCCCGGCTTACTTTCTGGTTGGTGATTTCCGCATAGATTTGGGTCGTCCGAATGGAGGAATGTCCCATCATCTTGCTGATGCTCTCTATCGGAACACCGTTGTTCAGACAAATCAGTGTTGCGAAGGAATGTCGGCTTTGATAGTAGGTAAGGTGGCATTCCAAGCCGCATTGTTCGGCAATCATTTTCAGGCTACGGTTGAGGTTTCCGGTAATTGGCACATAAAACAGCTTACCGTCTTTTCCTTCTCCGCGATACTTTTCAATGATGCGCAGGGGGATATCTAACAACTTGATATGACACTCCGCTTTGGTTTTCTGTCGGGCAATGTGAATCCACTTGCTGCCATCCTTTTTCGTGATGATGTTGTCCTCTGTCAGGTTAGCCAAGTCAGCCCTCCCGATACCCGTAAAAGTCGAAAAGACGAAAAGGTCTCTCGTATGGCAAAGCCTGTATGTGGGCAGTTTAGCATTCAACAGCTTTCAAACTGCTCGCCCGTCAGGTAGCGGTGGTTCACTAGGACTTCTCAATCTTATGTCCTGCAAACGGGTCGCGTTTGAGGATATGCTTCTTCAGGGCGAGCCGAGTCATCTTGTGCAGCAGGATGAGATAGTCGTTGTATGCCGATACTTCAATTTAAGTACGGTGGAAAGATAGAATGTGAAGTCTGTCATAAAGCGCATGGTCAGCGAACG
>ENA-OQHP01000078-OQHP01000078.1-human-gut-metagenome-genome-assembly--contig:-NODE-78-length-30524-cov-2.012337_pt1 | contig 30524 bp, 40 predicted proteins | sample MGYA00242563_ERZ504717 | MGnify/ENA primary metagenome ERZ504717 (study PRJEB26092, sample SAMD00036212) | human gut metagenome | host: Homo sapiens | study: EMG produced TPA metagenomics assembly of... | reverse complement strand
ATTGCCCGTAATGGCTGGTTATGATATAGGCTCCGCTGATAGGCATAGGCAGCTTGCCGCGGTTATTGGCAAAGTCACCGGACAGCTCGCGGTCGGCCTTACTCATGGTATAAGTTTCCAGAGGAGCAACCTTTTTTCCTGAAGCAGACGTTCCCGACTTAGCCGCTTTAGCCGCTTCTTTCTTGCGGGCAGCCGCTTCACGGCGTGCTTCCTCTGCGGCACGTTTGCGGGCTTTCTCTATTTCTTCGGCAATCAAGCGGTCGATACGCGCATTAAGCTGGCTGGCCTCGCGCCGCTTCTTGGCAATCTCGTTCTGTAATCCGCGTTGCTTCTTCCGTAAATCGGCCACAAGGATACGCTTTTCTTTCTCCTGCGCTTCCAGTTTACTTTCTCGGCCTCGCGCTCTTTCAGCAGATTGGCTTTGGCAGCCCGCACCTGCCTGAGTTCCGCTTTCTTCTTATTGACCTGTTCCTGCTTTTTCAGCACTTCCTCGCCCTGCAGGCGTTGGTAGGTGGCATACTCACGCACATAACGCAAGCGGCGATAGGTCTGCGCCAGACTCCGCGCAGAGAAAATAAACATCAGCTTCTCCTCAATGGAACGGTTCTTATAAAGGTACTGGACAGACGACTCGTATTTCTTCTTCTTGTCCTTCAAGTCGCGCTGCAATTTTCCTAACTGGCGTTCCAATGACGATAGCTCACGGTCTATCGACTCTACATCGTTATTTATGGTAAGGATATAGCGTTTGCGTTCCTCTATCTGCCCCGTCAAAGCGGCAAGTCCGTTCAACTGGCTGCTTACGGTTTTCTTTGTAGTTTTCAGAAGTGTTTCCGATTCGGTAATCTGCTTTTGCAAAGCACCGCGCTTGCTTTCCAATTCCTTTATCAGTTTATTGGACTGGGCAAGAAGCGGAAAAGCCAGACAGAAACAACCTATAAAAATACAAAGCAAACGTCTCATAAGCTCATCAGCATTTCTAATATTTCATTCAACTCAACTTGTGTGTACTTTGAAGACAGCTCGGTAGGCGTCAGCGAAAACGAATTATTGGAAAAGCCGGACAACTCGATTCTGCCTTTCTCCAGCGAAGGAATGCCCAATTCCTTTCCCGACAACTCTTTCTTTCCGTTGGGTTTGGAAGCATTGAATAGAATCTTTTCCAAATGAGCAAAGTCGGCTTTCTTCGGTAGCACATCTTTCAATTCCTTACGGGTAGCACGGACGTAACGCTTGCCCATGCGGTCTACCAGCAATATTTCTTCGGGTGTCACTTCCATGCGCGCCACCTCTGTACGTATGATAGGCATGAGGAAAGAAAGCTGCATCCGTTCGCCGCTTATCAGCTTCATCGTACCGTTTACGGTGAAAACGGCGTCTTTGGTAGGAACGGTCAGCCGCACCTTGGAAGACAGGTAGCGGGTACTTTCGGGAAATTTGGACGTCTCCGCCTTCCGGGTGGTTTTACAGCCTGCCAGACAGCAGAGGATAAAGAGCATAAAGACCAGAGTCCTGCCATTGAATTTTGTTTGTTCCATTACCTTGTTACTTTTATTATGTATCACTTCACCGTTTTACCGACTTACTTATCACTGATATACTTCTTCTTCCGAATCTTCTCCTGTAGGGTCTTAGACTTACTGCCTATCTTCAATGCCTGGTTCCAATACTCCAGAGCCTTGTCCACATCACCCGTCATATAGTAGATGTCGCCGCAATGTTCTACGATGACATCGCTTTTACCTCCGTCACTTTTCATGGCATCGTCTATATACAAACGGGCCTCGGCATAATTGCCTTTCTCAAACAGAATCCAGGCATAAGTGTCCAAATAGGTGGCATTATCGGGTTCCGCCTTTACCGTCTTATAACTCATCTCCTCGGCTTTATCCAGATTACGACGCTCGACAGACAGGTAATAAGCATAATTGTTCAAAGCTCCGATATTGGAAGGATTGTACACCAGCGCCGAATCATAGGCAGCATAGGCTTCCGTATTCAAATCTTCGTATGATAGGCATCTCCCAAATGGAATAGAAATCTGAAACAACCTCTTTCTTACTGTCCGCCGTAATTTGCGTCAATGCTTTCTGACAAATGGAAATCACATCATCCGTCCGTTCCGCCTGGTTATAAGCGATAGCCAGATAGAAATAGAACTCCAGCATCTCCGGGTTGGTTTCAACGCCGGCTTCGCATAAATCAATCACATCGTTGTAATCCTCCTTGCGTACCGCTTCACCCAGCAACATCATACGCGCAGCCGTATTGGTAGGATCGATTGCCAACACCTGACGCAGTACCGGAAAGGCTTCCTTGTTCATTCCCTTAGATAAAAGATACTGAGCGTAAAGCATCGGTATCCCGGCATCATCCGGCTCTTGTTCCAGAATACGGTCGAAAAGGCTGATAACCCGCGTACTGTCCTTACCGTCCTGCTCATTCTGCACGACAAACTGGCGCATTACATTCAGTTTCGTTTCCGAAGGAACTTCTTGTTGAGCAATAAAGTATCCAACTGCTGCTGATAAAGGTCTTTCTGACCGGTCTCCTCATAATAGGACGCCAGCGAATACATCGCCATGGCATTATCCGGCTCGGCATCCAACACCTTGCGGTACATGTTATATGCTTCCTCTTTCTTTCCGTTCTGCATATATACATCCCCTAACACAACCTGATAACGGGAATCCATCGGATACTCCGCAACCAGGCTCTCTATCTCATGGAAAGCATTCTTATTGTCTTTCATTTGCAGATAAATACGGAACTTCTCCATACTCAACTGCTCACTTTGCCCATCTTCTCCTCAATCCGGTTCAAAGTGGCAATCACCTTATCATACTGCTCCTGCCGATTATAAATGTCCAACAAGGCATAAAGCGGGTCCAACTTGTCGGTGAAACGTATGGACATATCTTCCAGCAGCTTCATCGCTTTCTCCTTTTCGTCCTGTTGCTGATAAAGATTCGCCAGTCCCTGACTGTACCAATAATTATCCGGATCGTTTTCCACGGCCTTCTCCAATGCAGCCTGCCCCTGAGGCACTTGCTTCAGGAACAAATAATATTGCGCCAGTTCGTATAAGGCCGACGAAGCATTCGGATTGATAGTCAGGCAATGCTGCAGCAAATCAAAAGCCGCATCATAGTCTTTCTGAATCTTCAGACGGGCTGCTTCCAAAAAGAAGTAATCGTACTTACGCTGCTGTTCCGGAGTAAGTTCCGCCACAGCTTCGCCGATAATGCCTTTGCCTGCTTACGGGATGTCCCGCAGGAGACAAGCAAGAAGCCCGCCACCAACAAAAACAGCCCTATTTTCTTATTATCGAATATGCTCATTATCTATATAAAATCAAATGGTATAAGCAACCCTCCGTCAATCACTAATCACTCATCGCTAATCACTCATACCCCATCCCAACTACACGCCCGTATGTCCGAAGCCACCGGCACCGCGTTCCGTTTCATCCAACACATCCACCTCCTGCCATACGGCCTGCTCATGGCGGGCAATTACCATTTGGGCGATTCGTTCTCCGTCCTCAATCATAAATGTTTCCGAAGAAAGATTTACGAGGATAATACAGATTTCACCGCGATAGTCTGCATCGATAGTACCCGGAGAATTCAATACCGAGATACCTTTCTTGATAGCCAAACCGCTGCGGGGACGAATCTGCGCCTCAAACCCCGCCGGCAAAGCGATGTACAAACCTGTAGGAACCAGGCAACGCTGCAACGGTTCCAAAGCTATCGGCTCGGAAAGATTGGCACGGATGTCCATTCCGGCAGACAACTCGGTGGCGTATGCAGGCAACGGATGTTTCGACTTATTTATAATTCGGACGGTCATACTATTATTTGCCATTTCAATGAAGTTACGATTGAGATTACTTTAATTCACTATTTAACGGACAAAATTACGGATTTTGAAGCAAATAGTCATACATTTGCAGTTAAATAATAAGAAAGTAAGAACATGATGGACTGGAATACCCTCATATCCGCCAAACGATTCGGCTTGGAAGAGTTTCATAAAGAGCGTCACGAGAACCGTTCTGAATTTCAGCGGGATTACGACCGCCTCATCTTCTCCGCACCTTTCCGGAGATTGCAGAACAAGACACAAGTGTTCCCTCTACCCGGCAGCATATTCGTACACAACCGGCTGACACATAGCCTGGAAGTTTCCTGCGTAGGCCGTTCGCTGGGCAATGACGTAGCCAAAGCCATCCTTGCCCGCCGCCCCGAACTGCAAGACTCTTATCTGCCCGAAATCGGCTCCATTGTTTCCGCAGCATGTCTGGCGCACGATTTGGGCAATCCGCCATTCGGACATTCCGGTGAACGAGCCATCTCTACTTTCTTTTCGGAAGGAAAAGGACTGGCATTGAAAGAAAAACAACCCGACGGAGAACAACTCACCCCGGCACAATGGGAAGACCTGACTCATTTCGAAGGAAATGCAAATGCTTTCCGTCTGCTTACCCATCAGTTTGAAGGACGCCGCAAAGGCGGTTTCGTCCTGACCTATTCCACACTTGCCAGCATCGTAAAATACCCCTTTTCATCGAGCCTGGCAGGACAGAAATCCAAATTCGGCTTCTTTACTACCGAAGAAGAAAGCTTCCGGCGAATAGCCGAAGAACTGGGGATGAAACAGCTTAACGGTTCACCTTTGAAGTACGCACGTCACCCGCTTGTCTACCTGGTAGAAGCGGCAGATGACATCTGCTACCAGATGATGGATATTGAAGATGCCCACAAACTGAAGATTCTCACTACGCAGGAAACGCAGGACCTGCTGCTGGCCTACTTTCCCGACGAACGTAAGGCGCACATCCTCGACACGCTCAAGATTGTGAGCGACACCAATGAGCAGATAGCCTATCTGCGTTCTTCCGTCATCGGGCTGCTTATCGGCGAATGCACCCGGGCATTCCTCGATAACGAAGTACAGATACTGGAAGGGGAATTTGAGGGAAGTCTCATCAAGCATATCACCGAACGGCCTGCCGCGGCCTACCAACATTGCGCAGAGGTATCTTTCAAGAAGATATACCGTTCGCGCGATGTATTGGATATAGAACTTGCCGGTTTCCGTATCATCAGCACCTTGCTCGAACTGATGATCGATGCGGTACGCTCACCGGAAAAAGCATATTCGCAGTTGCTCATCAACCGGGTATCCGGACAATATAATATGAAAGCAACTGCACTGTATGAAAGGATACAGGCCGTATTGGACTACATATCCGGCATGACGGATGTATTCGCCCTCGACCTCTACCGGAAAATCAACGGAAACACCTGCCGGCTGTATAATTTATCTGCTCGGATAGAATATCTTATTCGCCCCGGAAGTCAGTTTGCATGCTTCCGGCTCGCTTTCGATGAATGACTGGATATGGCGGATGCGCTTTTCCGCCAGGATTTCATCGACGGCAATCAGGATACCTGTTTCTTCCACATCACCGAAACCGTAATTAATGGCCGTACCGAACATACGCATTGTCGGACTAAGACTCATGTAGGCATTTACCAACGGCGGAATATTGTATCCCAGCTTACGGATTTCGCCATTCAATATTTTATAGTCTTCCTTAAATGTATCCTTACAGAACAATGCAGCCAGTTCTTCCTCATCCGACTCCAATTGCAGCGGTTTCATCGGAGTAATCAGACTGTCTTTATCGGCAAAATGCTTTCTCAGGAAATAAAGAATCATGTCGCGTCCTTTACGGATATAGCTGGGATACATGGTAACCTTTCCGAAGAAATACTTCACGTTGGGCATAACCACCGTCAACGCACCTAAGCCGTCCCACAAATTATCCAATGCGAACAAACCTTTGCTGTCGCGACGGGTAGACTGGTATTCGAGCGTCACGAATGAACGTCCAAGCTCAATGGTAGTAGGAAGATATTCATTCAAGAATTTCTCGGAAAAATTAAACATGTGCGCAGTAGCCAAAATCGGCGCGCGTGCTCGTCGAAGCGTACATCCGTACCGAGAATATAGCGGTAACCGCCCAATATCTCTTCCTCTTCCGGATTCCAGACTATCAACTGCTTATAAGGATTATCCATAATATCGTACTCATCAATATCCATGGACATTCCTGTTCCGCCACCGGCAGCACGAAATGCAATCTCACGCAGACGTCCGATTTCCTTCATCGTATTGGGTGAATCCTGGGCAGTAATAATATATATCTGATTATTACTCTTATTCGTCATGCGCAAGCGTTTGTCTTCGGTCAACTCCGCTTTCAGCAGTTCTTTGCTTATCGGTGCAATAATATCTTCCATCTTCCGAGCTTCTATTTTTTTATATTCAATGTTCAACTTACAATTTATACACAATATCTTTCACATACTGCGCCCATTGGCAGGTGTTTTCGTCTTATCGAATGTTTGCCAGGGAATAGGCTTACCTATAGTAATGGTAAATGTTTTATGACGGTTTTTCAACATTTCATCTGCCAGATACAACATGGCTATATTAAACTTGATACCCAACGTTTTGCAAAGATTCGCCAGGTTATAGAAAAAATCGGAGTTACGGCCGTCAAAATGAATGGGTACTACATCGCGGTGCGCTTCAACGCTCTTTACTATAAACGTCTTTTCCAGTCCAAATCGCGGATAACCCCATTCCGGCGACGCGAGCAAAGCCCGGCAGGAAACATGATGAGCTGATCGTCCGATGCAAACCCGGCCTCTACCATTTTCGGAAAGTCCTTGGCCTGCTTGCCGGTCTTATTGATAGGAATACAAAGAGGAGCCAGTCCATGCAGGTTCATAAGCAGGTCATTTACCATATATTTCACCTTTCCATCGTAAAAACTCCCGAGTACATAGCCAACGCCACTCCATCCTGTCCGCCTAAGGGATGATTGGAAACGAATGTATAAAGACCGTCTTTTCGCAGATTCTCCTTACCCTTCACTATCAATTTGGCATCCAGAAGTCCAGACAAGCCTGCAGGAATTCCACCCCCACTTTATCTTTCGACTCTCTCAGAAAAACATTCAATTCATCCTGATGAACAATGCGTTTCAAATAAGATACGACAAACTTAGGGATATACTTCACATGCTTCGGAGCTTTCTCCCGAAGAATCTTATCAATGTCAATCAAAAATAAAGAGTCGTCAGCCATTCTTTTTGTGATGAAATGATTGCGCAAAATTAACGCATCTTTTTAATTAAATGCAAATATTCGATAGAAAACTGCACCCAAAATCTATCAAATAGCACCCAAAATCTATCAATTGATAGTTTTCACCCCAAAGATTGCTTAAAAACAGCCTGTCGAAAAGCCGGAACTTTCGTAAACTTGCAATGCTAAAAGGCAAAACGAACAAGTAACCATTTAACAAAGCACATTTATGAATAGTATGACATTTAAAAAAGATCTGATCGGAGTTCAAAACGATTTATTACGCTTTGCGTACAAGCTCACCTCCGACCGCGAAGAAGCCAACGACCTTCTTCAAGAAACATCACTCAAGGCTTTGGATAATGAAGATAAATACATGCCCGATACTAATTTCAAAGGTTGGATATATACGATCATGCGCAACATCTTTATTAACAATTATCGTAAAGTAGTGCGCGACCAGACATTTGTGGACCAAACGGACAATCTTTACCACCTGAACCTGCCGCGCGACACAGCATTCGAGAACACAGAAAGCGCATATGACCTGAAAGAGATGCACCGTATCGTCAATTCACTGCCACGCGAATACAAAGTACCATTCTCCATGCATGTTTCCGGTTTTAAATACCGCGAAATAGCCGAGAAGCTGGGACTCCCACTGGGAACTGTAAAGAGCCGTATCTTCTTTACCCGCCAAAAACTACAACAAGAACTGAAAGATTTTGTTTAGTCAACATTCTATATAAAATCATCCATGGGGTAAATATATCTGCCTCATGGGATGATTCTTTTGTCCCGTAAGATGTTTCATGTGCCTTACGGGACAAAATCATTTGTATAGGGAGACAAATCATAAGCCAACCGCAAATTACAGGGTTCACCCGCCAAGCGCCGTCAACAGGCATAATGAAAGGTGAAGGGGATACGGACAAACATCGTTTTATTCAAAAACGCACTATCTGTTCGGGGCAAACACACCATATATTCCCATTAAACAGATGATGCATTTCCTGCCTACAGACCATGTGTTTACTCAGGAAGCACACAATACCCCCACCAAACAAACAATATAACACATTGTTCATTTTCAATAGAATAAGTAATCAACAAGCTGTTGAAAACTTCTAAATAAGATTTTAGTTAAAACATTGTGGGGAATTGTGGGGAAATGTGTACTTTTACCGTCGCTTATTATAATAAGGTGAAAAATGATACGCTTTTTAGGCAATATTGAAGCAAAGACGGATACAAAGGGACGTGTATTTATCCCTGCCGGCTTTCGGAAACAGTTGCAGGCTGCTTCCGAAGAGAGACTCGTATTGCGTAAAGATGTATTTCAGGACTGCCTGATACTTTACCCCGAAAGTGTCTGGTTCAAAACGCAAAACCAACTCCGGCAGCGGCTGAACAAATGGAATGCGAAACACCAACAAATTTTCCGACAGTTTGTAAGCGATGCGGAAATCATGATTCCCGACGGGAACGGACGCATCCTGCTGCCTAAACGCTACTTGCAAATGGCAGGCATACAAAGCGAGGTACGCTTTATCGGCGTGGACAACACCATCGAAATATGGGCGAAAGAAAAGGCTGAACAGCCTTTCATGAACCCGGAAGAATTCAGCGAAGCGCTGCAAGATATTTAGGAGAGGAAAACCTGGGAGAGGAAGAAGCAGAGACAAGCGATAAGAGCGTAGAGTAATAGAACGATTGTAATGAAAGAAAAATGAAAGAAGAAACGACATATCATATTCCGGTACTGTTGATGCCAAGCGTTGACGGAATGAATATCCGTCCGGACGGAACGTATGTAGACGTGACATTCGGCGGCGGCGGCCATTCCCGCGAGATACTCTCCCGCCTGGGCGACGGTGGAAGACTGCTTAGTTTCGACCAGGATGAAGATGCCGAACGGAACATCGTAAACGATCCGCACTTCACTTTGTACGCAGCAACTTCCGGTATCTGCATAACTTCCTGCGTTATCATGCATCGAACAGGTAGATGCCGTACTCGCCGACCTCGGTGTATCGTCACATCATTCGACGATAGCGAACGGGGGTTCTCGTTCCGTTTTGACGGCGCCCTCGATATGCGGATGAACAAGCGTGCCGGACTCACAGCCGCCGACATCGTAAATACATACGACGAAGAACGCCTTGCCGACATTTTCTATTTGTATGGAGAATTGAAGAACAGTCGCAAGCTGGCATCCGTTATTGTCAAGCACGTGCGCTCAAAAGATTGGTACCATCGGGGAATTTCTGGAAATTATCAAGCCTCTCTTCGGACGTGAACGAGAAAAGAAAGAGCTTGCCAAAGTGTTTCAGGCGTTGCGCATCGAAGTCAACCGGGAAATGGAAGCGTTGAAAGAGATGTTATATGCAGCACGGAAGCATTAAAGCCGGGTGGACGGCTGGTGGTAATCACCTATCATTCGCTGGAAGACCGCATGGTGAAAAACATCATGAAGACCGGCAACATAGAGGGCAAGGCGGAAAAGGACTTCTTCGGAAACGTACAGACGCCTTTCCGTCTGGTAAACAATAAAGTGATTGTTCCTGATAACGATGAAATAGAACGCAACCCGCGCTCGCGAAGCGCCAAGCTGAGGATTGCGGAAAAACTGTAAGAATGAGGGAAGCGATAAGGCTGTAAAGAGATAGAACGATGAATGAAACAAATAATAAACAAGAGGAGCAAAAAGGCGAAAAGGTGAAAAGACGGACTTCGCTAAAGAACATTATAGGCGGTGATATTCTGGCTACGGACTTTTTCCGCCGTCAGACGAAGCTGCTTGTCCTCATCATGGTTCTTATTCTGTTCTATATCCATAACCGTTACGCCTGCCAGCAGCAGATGATAGAGATAGACAAGCTCAAGAAAGAACTGATAGATATAAAATACGATGCCCTGACACGCAGTTCCGAACTGATGGAACGGAGCCGTCAATCGCGTATCGAGGAATACATCGCAACGAAAGAAAGCGATTTGCAGACTTCGACCAATCCGCCATACTTAATCAAATAAGTACGGATAATGGTAAGCAAACCGATAAACAAGTAAACTGTAATATAGTATAATAGTAAATCGAAACAACCTTGGCAGTAAACAAGAAAAATATAATGACCCGCTACTTCTTCGTAGTCCTCGTCATGGGACTGATAGGAGTAGCTATTATCGTAAAAGGTACTGTCATCATGTTTGCCGAACGTCAGTACTGGCAAGATGTTGCCGACCGCTTTGTGAAGGAGAATGTCACGGTGAAGCCCAACCGCGGCAATATCCTTTCATCGGACGGTAAATTAATGGCGAGCTCCCTACCGGAGTACCGTATTTACATGGACTTCAAAGCAGGTGGAGAGAAGAAAGACACCATGCTTATGAATCATCTGGGAGAAATCTGCGAAGGATTGCACCGGATATTCCCCGATAAAAGTGCTGCCGAATTTAAAAGACATCTGTTAAAGGGACGCAAAAGGGGTAGCCGCAACTACCTGATTTACCCGAAACGTATCTCCTATATCCAGTACAAAGAAGTTAAAAGACTGCCGGTATTCAAACTAAACAAATATAAAGGAGGCTTCCATGAACAGCCTTTCAACCAACGTAAGAAACCTTTCGGTTCTCTGGCGGCACGTACACTCGGCGACCTCTATGCCGATACAGCGCAAGGAGCCAAAAACGGTATCGAGCTTGCCTTTGATACGCTGCTGAAAGGACGTGACGGTATCACCCATCGCCAGAAGGTGATGAACAAATACCTGAACATAGTGGACATTGCTCCCGTAGACGGTTGCGACATCATTTCCACTATCGACGTGGGCATGCAGGATATTTGCGAGAAAGCACTGATAGACAAGCTGAAAGAGATAAACGCCAGTGTGGCGTTGCCGTATTGATGGAAGTGCAGACCGGAGAAGTAAAAGCCATTGTCAACATGATGAAAGCGGGCGACGGCAACTATTACGAAATGCGTAATAACGCCATCAGCGATATGCTGGAGCCGGGTTCCACATTCAAGACAGCCTCTATCATGGTAGCCCTTGAAGACGGAAAGATTACTCCTCATACGGAAGTCGACACAGGCAACGGCATCATGATGATGCACGGCCGCCCGATGAAAGACCATAACTGGCATCGGGGCGGATATGGCAAGATTGATGTGACACGTATTCTGGAAGTATCATCCAATATCGGCGTCTCATATCTTATCGACAAGCCACTACAGCGACAACCCGCAGAAGTTTGTAGACGGATTGAAGCGTATCGGTATAGACCGCCCGCTCCACCTGCAAATAGCCGGAGAGGGCAAACCTAACATCCGCGGTCCGAAAGAACGGTATTTTGCCAAGACCACGTTACCCTGGATGAGTATAGGATATGAAACGCAGGTACCGCCACTGAACATACTGACTTTCTATAATGCCATTGCCAACAACGGTACAATGGTGCGCCCTAATTCGTAAAAGCGGCAGTGAAAGACGGTGAGGTTGTCCGTGACTTTCCTACGGAAGTTATCAATCCGAAGATTTGCTCGGACAATACGCTGACACAGATACGGGAGATTCTGCGCAAAGTAGTTGCCGAAGTTTGGCCAAACCCGCCGGAAGCAAACAGTTTGCCGTAGCCGGCAAGACGGGTACGGCGCAGATTTCGCAAGGTGCCGCCGGCTATAAGGCGGGACGGGTGAATTATCTCGTCAGTTTCTGCGGATACTTCCCGGCAGAGGCTCCCAAATACAGTTGCATCGTTTCCATACAGAAGCCAGGACTTCCGGCATCGGGCGGTTTGATGGCGGGTAGCGTATTCAGCAAGATTGCAGAAGGTATATGCCAAGAATCTGCGGTTCGATATACGCAGTGCGATAGACAGCACCACCAATGTAATTCCTGCGGTAAAGCCGGGGAGATGAACGAGGCATTATGCGTGCTCAACACATTGGATGTTCCGGTGCAGAAACAATTTGAGGTGGAAAACGTGAGAGAGTTGTGGGGACACAGCCAGGCTGCCCCGTCCGCCGTTATCCTGCAAAATCAGAAGTTTCTGACGGCATAGTTCCCAGCGTAGTAGGCATGGGGGCCAAGGATGCTGTTTATCTGCTGGAAAGCAAAGGACTTAGAGTACGCCTCAACGGCATCGGCAAGGTAAGAAACCAGTCCATCGCAGGCGGAAGCCGATTGATAAAAGGACAGACAATAGCCTTGACATTACGTTAATATAAGAATATACATTATTATATAATAAGGAATGAAATTAAGCGAACTATTAAAAGCGATACAACCGGTACAAATTATCGGCAGTACGGAGAAGGATATAACAGGAGTGAATATCGACTCCCGTTTAGTTGCGACCGGACATTTGTTTATGGCAATGCGCGGTACGCAGACCGACGGTCACGCATATATCCCTACCGCCATTGAAAAAGGTGCTATAGCCGTACTGTGCGAAGACATGCCGGAAGAAATAAATCCTGATGTTACATATATCCAAGTAAAAGACAGCGAAAATGCGGTGGGTAAGGTTGCCACCACTTCTACGGTGATCCCACTTCCAAAATGGAGCTGGTGGGCGTAACCGGCACTAATGGCAAAACAACCATTGCCACCTTATTGTATAATACATTCCGTTATTTCGGATATAAAGTCGGACTGATTTCCACGGTATGCAACTACATTGACGACCGCCCCGTACCGACCGAGCATACCACCCCCGACCCGATTACCCTTAACCGCCTGCTGGGTGAGATGGCAGACTCCGGATGCAAATACGCATTCATGGAAGTCAGCTCCCACTCTATCGCACAACAGCGTATCAGCGGTTTGAAGTTTGCCGGCGGCATCTTCACCAATCTTACGCGCGACCACCTGGATTATCACAAGACTGTCGAAAACTACCTCAAAGCAAAAAAGAAGTTCTTCGACGACATGCCTAAGAACGCGTTCAGCCTGACCAATCTGGACGACAAGAACGGACTGGTCATGACCCAGAACACACGTTCGCGCGTATATACGTATTCATTGAGAAGCCTCAGCGATTTCAAGGGAAAAGTATTGGAGTCTCATTTTGAAGGCATGCTGCTCGACTTCAACAACCATGAGCTGGCCGTACGCTTTATCGGCAAGTTCAATGCTTCCAACCTTCTTGCCGTATTCGGCGCAGCCGTACTGTTGGGAAAGAAAGAAGAAGATGTGCTCGTTGCCCTCAGCACTTGCACCCTGTAGCAGGCAGATTCGACTCTATCCGCTCTCCGAAGGCATTACCGCCATTGTGGATTATGCCCATACTCCGGATGCGTTGGTGAATGTGCTGAATGCCATCCACGGCGTACTGGAAGGCAAAGGCAAAGTGATTACCGTAGTCGGCGCAGGCGGCAACCGTGATAAAGGGAAACGTCCTATCATGGCTAAAGAGTCCGCCCGTTTGAGCGACCGTGTCATCATCACTTCCGACAATCCCCGCTTTGAAGAGCCGCAAGACATCATCAACGATATGCTGGCAGGGTTGGATAAGGACGATTTGCAGAAGACAATCAGTATCGCCGATAGAAAAGAAGCCATAAAGACCGCCTGCATGCTGGCGCAACCGGGAGATGTCATTCTCGTAGCCGGTAAAGGACATGAAAATTATCAGGAGATAAAAGGAGTGAAGCATCATTCGATGACAAAGAGGAACTAAAGGCGATAATGTTTTAAAGTGATAAAGTAAGAAATTATGTTATACTACTTATTCCAATGGTTAGATAAATACGACTTCCCCGGTGCGGGTATGTTCGGCTATACATCTTTCAGGGCATTGATGGCTATCATCCTGGCATTGCTCATTTCGAGCATCTGGGGTGACAAGTTCATCGACCTGCTGAAACGCAAACAGATTACCGAGACGCAACGGGATGCCAACATCGACCCGTTCGGCGTAAACAAGGTGGGCGTACCGAGCATGGGCGGAGTTATCATTATCTTTGCCATTCTGATTCCCTGCCTGTTGCTGGGCAAGCTGAATAATATCTATATGATTCTGATGCTTATCACCACTGTGTGGTTAGGTTCATTAGGGTTTGCCGACGATTACATCAAGATATTCAAGAAAGACAAGGAAGGCCTGCACGGTAAGTTCAAGATTATCGGCCAGGTAGGCTTGGGACTCATTGTAGGGCTTACCCTGTATCTCAGTCCGCAGGTCGTTATCCGTGAAAACATCGAGGTAGAGAAACCGGGACAAGGCATCGAGGTAGTACATGCCGCCAAAGAAATCAAGGCTACACAGACTACCATCCCTTTCTTCAAGAGCAACAACCTTGACTATGCCGACCTCGTGTCCTTCATGGGAGAACACGCACAAACGGCGGGCTGGATACTGTTCGTACTCGTCACCATATTCGTAGTAACCGCCGTTTCCAACGGCGCCAACCTGAATGACGGCATGGACGGCATGGCAGCGGGCAACTCCGCCATTATCGGTCTGACACTGGGCATACTGGCATACGTATCCAGCCATATCGAATATGCCGGTTATCTGAACATCATGTACATACCGGGTTCGGAAGAGCTGGTAATCTTTATCTGCGCTTTCATCGGTGCACTTATCGGCTTCCTCTGGTACAATGCCTACCCGGCACAGGTATTCATGGGCGATACAGGCAGTCTGACCATCGGCGGCATCATTGCCGTATACGCCATTATCATCCATAAAGAGCTGCTGATACCTATCCTATGCGGTATATTCCTTGTAGAGAACCTGTCGGTAATTCTGCAACGGGTATACTACAAAGCCGGCAAACGGAAAGGGGTTAAACAGCGTCTCTTCAAACGGACGCCGATACACGACCACTTCCGCACCGGCATGAATCTGATAGAGCCCGGTTGCAAAGTGGTATTTACCCAACCGGCACAATTGTTCCATGAATCGAAGATTACCGTCCGCTTCTGGATTGTAACCATTGTACTGGCAGCAATAACAATTATAACGTTAAAGATAAGATAACAACCCAATGAAGAATTATGAATGAAAAATGAAGAGTTACCGATACAGCGCATCACAATATGCAGCCGGATTCTTCATTCATCATTCTCCATTCTTAATTATAATAGTATATGAGTAGAATTGTAGTTTTAGGAGCAGGCGAAAGCGGCGCGGGAGCTGCCGTACTTGCCAAGGTGAAAGGTTTCGACACGTTCGTATCCGACATGTCTGCCATTAAAGACAAATACAAGGAACTGCTGAACAAGCATGGCATTGCCTGGGAGGAAGGACAGCACACGGAAGAGCTGATACTGAATGCCGATGAAGTGGTAAAAAGTCCCGGCATCCCCAACGACGCTCCGCTGATTCTGAAATTGAAAGAAAAAGGCATTTCCATCATCTCCGAGATAGAGTTCGCCGGACGTTATACAAACGCCAAAATGATTTGCATCACCGGTTCTAACGGCAAGACTACCACCACCTCGCTCATTTACCACATCTTCAAGAGTGCGGGACTGAATGTAGGGCTGGCAGGCAACATCGGCAACAGCCTTGCCTTGCAGGTGGCCATGGAGAAGCACGACTATTATGTTATCGAACTCAGCTCCTTCCAACTGGACAATATGTATAAGTTCCGCGCCAATATCGCCGTTCTGATGAACATTACCCCTGACCATCTGGACAGATACGATCACTGCATGCAGAAGTATGTGGATGCCAAATTCCGCATCACGCAAAACCAGACTCCGGAAGATGCTTTCATCTACTGGAACGACGACCCCATCATCCGCAGAGAGCTGGAAAAGCACGGTTTAAAAGCCCATCCCTATCCTTTCGCCGCCGTAAAGGAAGACGGCGCCATCGCTTATGTGGAAGACGGTGAAGTGGAAATCAACGAACCGATTGCTTTCAATATGGAGCAGGAAGAACTTGCCCTGCGAGGAACCCACAACCTGTATAACTCATTGGCTGCCGGCATTTCCGCCAACCTTGCAGGTATCCGCAAAGAAGATATCCGCAAAGCCTTGTCCGACTTCAAAGGTGTAGAACACCGTCTGGAAAGGTAGCACCGTACGCGGCGTCCAATTCATCAACGATTCCAAAGCAACCAATGTCAATTCCTGCTGGTACGCCCTGCAAAGCATGACAACCAAAACCGTGCTTATCCTCGGCGGCAAAGACAAGGGGAATGACTATACCGAAATAGAGGATTTGGTACGTAGCAAATGCTCCGCACTGGTCTACCTGGGACTGCACAATGAAAAGCTGCACGGCTTTTTCGACCGCCTCGGTCTGCCGGTAGCCGATGTGCAGACCGGCATGAAAGACGCGGTAGACGCCGCTTTCAAATTAGCCCGGAAAGGCGAAACAGTATTATTGAGTCCCTGTTGCGCTTCCTTCGACCTCTTCAAGAGCTATGAAGACCGGGGCGACCAATTCAAGAAATACGTAAGAGAGTTATAAATGGATTTATTAAAAAGCATATTCAAAGGAGACAAAGTAATCTGGATTATTTTCCTCTTCCTCTGCCTCATCTCCATTACAGAGGTGTTCAGTGCTGCCAGTACGCTTACCTATAAGAGCGGCGACCATTGGGGGCCCATCACCCAGCACAGCATTATCCTGATGGTAGGCGCTGTGATTGTGGTCCTCATGCACAACATCCCCTACAAATGGTTTCAGGTATTCCCTGTCTTCCTGTTGCCGGCTTCCGCAATACTGCTGATACTGGTCATGATGATGGAACGTATCAACGGGGCGGCACGCTGGATGACGTTCATGGGCATACAGTTCCAACCCTCGGAGATAGCCAAAATGGCGGTTATCATAGTCACGGCTTTCATCCTGTCCAAAGGGCAGGATGAGGACGGCGCCAATCCGAAGGCTTTCAAGCGGATTATGATAATAACTGGAGTTATCTGCCTGCTCATTGCTCCGGAGAACTTGTCCACGGCGGCATTGCTGTTCGGGGTAGTCTTTCTGATGATGTTCATAGGGCGTGTCTCTGCAAAACGACTGTTGATGCTGACCGGCAGCCTGGCATCGGTAGGCATTGTTGCCGTAACTTTCCTGCTGATGACCAAGAACAGCGACATACCTTTCCTGCACCGGTTCGACACGTGGCGTGCCCGTATCGAGAAGTTTACGAGTGACGAGGTAGTGCCTGCCGCAAAATTCGATATAGACAAAGACGCCCAGATAGCCCATGCACGTATCGCCGTCGCCACCAGCAATGTCATCGGCAAGGGACCGGGCAACTCCGTACAGCGTGACTTCCTGAGCCAGGCATTCTCCGACTTCATCTTTGCCATTATCATCGAGGAACTCGGACTGGTAGGAGGAGTCATAGTCGTATTCCTCTACATCTGTCTGTTGATACGTGTAGGACGTATCGCAAGAAATGCGACCGCACCTTCCCCGCCTTCCTCATCATCGGCATAGCCTGCTGCTGGTGTCGCAGGCCATCTTCAACATGATGGTGGCCGTGGGACTGGCTCCCGTAACCGGGCAACCGCTGCCTCTTATCAGCAAAGGAGGTACTTCGACGTTGATAAACTGTGCCTATATCGGCATGATACTGAGTGTGAGCCGGTACACCGCCAAGCTGGAAGAACAGAGAGCGCACGATGCCCAAATCACCATGCAGGTGGAAACCGGCAACGGAAACGAAAGCACCTACAGCGAAGCGCAAAGCGCTGCCGAGCCGACAGCCAAGATGCTGAACAGCGATGCCGAATTTGAATAAGATTAATTATCAGTAGTAGCAAGTAGATAAACTCAGATATGGAAACAAAGAACAACAAGCCGCGCATTATCATCAGCGGTGGCGGCACGGGCGGACACATTTTCCCGGCCGTATCCATTGCCAACGCGATTAAGGAATTGCGTCCTGATGCGGAAATCCTGTTCGTAGGTGCAGAAGGCCGCATGGAAATGCAGCGTGTACCCGATGCCGGCTACAAGATTATCGGCCTGCCGTGGCGGGCTTCGACCGCAAGCACTTGTGAAGAACTTTGCCGTATTGGTGAAACTGGCACGCAGCCAATGGAAAGCGCGCAGCATCATCAAGCAATTCCGTCCGCAGGTGGCAGTAGGCGTGGGCGGCTATGCCAGCGGCCCTACTGAAAACGGCGGGAATGATGGGAGTGCCTACCTGATACAAGAGCAGAACTCCTATGCAGGTGTCACCAACAAACTGCTTGCCAAGAAAGCCTGCAAGATATGCGTTGCCTACGAAGGCATGGAAAAGTTCTTCCCTGCAGAGAAGATTATCATGACCGGCAACCCCGTCCGCCAGAACTTGCTCGGACATGCCGTTGCGCACGAAGAAGCCGTAAGCTACTTCAGCCTGAACCCGTCCAAAAAGACTATCCTGATACTGGGCGGCAGCCTCGGGGCACGCACCATTAACCGCACCCTGACCGCCGGCCTTGACGTCATCCGGCAGAACCCCGACATACAGTTCATCTGGCAGACCGGCAAAATATACATCGACCAGGTAAGGGACGCCATCACCGCGGCAACCGGTGAAGCCGTACACCACCCGCATATCAATGCCATACCCAACCTGTATGTGACGGATTTCATCAAAGACATGGCGAAGGCCTATGCGGCTGCCGATTTGGTAATCTCCCGTGCGGCGCCGGCTCCATTTCGGAATTCTGCCTGCTTCACAAGCCTGTAATCCTTGTCCCCTCGCCCAATGTGGCAGAAGACCACCAGACCAAGAACGCACTGGCGCTCGTCGATAAAGACGCCGCCATCTACGTAAAGGACGCGGAAGCCGAAGAGAAACTCCTGCCCGCAGCATTGGATACGGTAAAAGACAGTGATAAACTGAAAGAATTGAGCAACAACATCGCCCGATTGGCATTGCCCGACTCGGCAACCGTCATTGCCAAAGAGGTGCTGAAACTTATTAAATGACAAGTACATGAATATAGAAACCATAAAATCCGTTTATTTCGTCGGTGCCGGCGGCATCGGCATGAGCGCACTGATACGCTATTTTCTATCCAAAGGCAAGTTCGTGGCGGGATATGACCGTACGCCGAGCGAACTGACCGGGCATCTCATTGCAGAAGGTGCACAAATACATTATGAGGAAAACACCGGTCTCATCCCTGAAAATTGCAAGGACAAGGAAAGTACACTGGTGGTGTACACCCCTGCCATTCCTCAGGAGCATGCCGAACTGGCCTATTTCCGGGAGAATGGTTTCGAGATACATAAACGTTCCCAGGTATTGGGCACGATTACCCGCAGCAGCAAAGGACTCTGCGTTGCCGGCACGCATGGCAAGACCACCACAAGTACAATGGCGGCGCATCTCTTCCACCAGTCGCATGTGGGCTGCACGGCTTTTCTCGGAGGCATCTCCAAGAACTACGGGACAAACCTGCTCTTATCTCCGACCAGTCCGTACACCGTAATCGAAGCCGACGAGTTCGACCGTTCGTTCCACTGGCTTTCTCCCTATATGAGCGTTATCACCTCTACCGACCCGACCATTTGGACATATACGGTACGCGCGAGGCTTATCTTGAAAGCTTCCGCCACTACACCACCCTTATCCAACCGGGAGGGGCACTGATTATCCGGAAGGGGCTTGCCTTGCAGCCGGATGTACAGCCGGGCGTAAGAACTTATACCTACTCCCGCGACGAAGGAGACTTCCATGCCGAGAATATCCGCATCGGAAACGGTGAAATCGTCATCGACTTCATTGCTCCGGACACCCGCATCAACGATATCCGGCTCGGTGTACCTATCGGCATCAACATAGAGAACGGCGTGGCAGCATGCGCTTGCACACCTGAACGGGGTCACCGATGAGGAAATCAAACAGGGAATGGCCGGTTTCCGCGGCGTAGACCGCCGTTTCGACTTCAAGATAAAGACGGACAGACTCGTATTCCTCAGCGACTACGCCCATCATCCCGCCGAAATCGCGCAAAGCGTGAAGTCTATCCGCGAACTTACCGGGACAAGAAGATAACGGCTATCTTCCAACCCCATCTCTATACCCGTACCAGAGATTTCTACAAAGACTTTGCAGACAGCCTCTCGCTACTGGACGAAGTGATTCTGACGGAGATATACCCTGCCCGCGAACAACCCATTCCCGGTGTCAGCAGCCAACTCATATACGACAACCTGCGCCCGGGCATCGAAAGTGTATATGCAGGAAGGAAGACATTCCCGACCTGCTCTCGAAGAAACCGGTTGAAGTGCTGATAGTGCTGGGAGCCGGAGACCTAGACAACTATGTACCTTCCATAGCCCGGCTGCTCGAACAGCGCAGCAAAGCGTAAACCGTAAAACAGTAAACAGCAAATAAGCCTATGATTAAAAGGATTCTACTTTCTATCGTCCTGTTGCTCGTCCTTGCCTACCTGATAGTGGCCGTTACTGCTTTCAACCGGAAGCCGGCGGGTCAAGTGTGCCGTGATGTGGAGCTGGTTATCAAAGACACGGTATATGCCGGCTTCATCACGAAAAAGGAAGTAGCCGCCATGCTGGAAAAGAAAGGCGTCAGTCCCATAGGCAAGCACTTGGACCGTATCCGCACCAAAACGTTGGAGCAGGCGCTCTCCAAGCATCCGCTCATCGACGAAGTGGAATGTTACAAGACGCCGAGCGGCAAACTCTGTATCGAAGTAACCCAGCGCATCCCTATCCTGAGGATAATGAGCGCCAACGGCGAGAACTACTATCTGGACAATAAGGGCACGGTAATGCCGCCCGATGCAAAGTGCGTTGCGCACCGTGCCATTGTGACCGGAAACGTAGAAAAGTCGTTTGCCATGAGGGATTTATATAAGTTTGGTGTATTTTTGCAAAAGAATTCGTTCTGGAACGCGCAAATCGAGCAGATTCATGTATTGCCCGACAAAAACATAGAGCTGGTACCGCGCGTAGGCGACCATGTCATCTACCTCGGTAAGCTGGACGACTTCGAACGGAAACTGAAACGGGTAAAGGTATCTACGAAAAAGGATTGAACAAGGTAGGCTGGAACAAATATTCCCGTATCAGTGTTGAGTTTGGTAACCAGATTATCTGCACGAAAAGAGAATAGTTACCGCGCAGCAAATAGTAGACAGTAAATAGTAAAATAGTAAATAAAACAGTTATGGCAACAACAGATTTCATCGCCGCTATTGAGTTGAGTTCTTCCAAGATTTCCGGTATCGCAGGAAAGAAGAACAGTGACGGAAGCATTCAGGTGTTGGCCTATGCACGCGAAGATGCGTCCTCGTTTATCCACAAGGGGGTCATCTACAACATCGACAAGACAGCACAGGCACTGACTTCCATCACCAACAAGCTGGAAAACCAACTCAACAACTCCATTGCCAAAGTATATGTAGGCATCGGCGGACAGTCATTGCGCACAGTAAAAAACGCGGTGAGTCGTACACTGGACGAAGAAGGCATCATCTCGCAAGAGCTGGTAGACTCTATCTGTGACGAGAACCTTGAAGTGCCGTTGGCAGACATGAGTGTACTGGATGTGGCCCCCCAAGAATACAAGATAGACAATACCCTGCAAGCCGACCCGGTGGGCGTGGCAGGCCAGCACATCACAGGACAGTTCCTCAACATCGTGGCACGCGCCTCACTCAAGAAGAACCTGGAACACAGCTTCGAGCAGGCAAAGGTAGAGATAGCCGACCTGCTTATCGCTCCGATAGCGTTGGCAAACGCCGTTTTAACGGAAAACGAAATGCGTTCGGGCTGTGCACTGGTAGACTTCGGCGCCGATACCACCACCATTTCGGTCTACAAGAACAATATTCTCCGCTACCTGAGCGTATTGCCGCTGGGTGGCAACACCATTACCCGTGACATCACGTCCCTGCAGATGGAAGAGCAGGATGCCGAAAAGCTGAAACTGCAATACGGCAACGCCCTCTACGAGGAAGAGGAAGAGAGCGAGACACCCGCCGTATGTGCACTGGAAGACGGACGCGCCATTGAGCTGGCCACGCTGAACAACATCATCGGAGCACGCTCCGAAGAAATCCTTGCCAACGTATGGAACCAGTTGCAGCTCTCCGGTTATGAGGATAAGCTGTTCTCCGGAGTCGTATTCACCGGAGGCGGAGCAAACCTGAAGAATATCGAGGAAGCCTTCCGCAAGCAAAGCAAAATAGAGAAAGTAAAGACGATGCGCTTCGTGCATGACACCGTTCACGGATTCAGTGACGTACTGACCAAGGACGGTATGCAGAACACCTTGCTCGGCCTTCTTGCCGCAGGCAACGAAAACTGCTGCCTGCAGGAGGTGAAACCGGTACAACCAGCCGGCAACCCTACGTCCACCCCCGCTGACATGTTTGGTAACGACGAAGCCCTGAAAGAACAGGAAGCCGCAGCCCGTGCCGCCAAAGCGCAACGCGAGAAAGAGGAAAAGGAGCGCAGGGAGAAAGAACGCAAAGAGCGGGAGAAGAAAGAAAAGGAGAAGAAAAAGAAAGGTCCCAGCTGGTTTGAAAAGACCTTCAACAAAATCTCCAATGAGATATTCTCGGACGATGATATGAAATAATTAAAAACTCTATAATCATGGATGATATAGCACAATTCGATTTTCCGACCGATTCACCGAAAATCATCAAAGTTATCGGTGTGGGTGGCGGTGGCGGCAATGCCGTAAACCACATGTACCGGGAAGGCATACATGATGTAACGTTCGTGCTGTGCAACACAGACAACCAGGCGTTGAAAGACTCCCCCGTTCCTGTGAAGCTGCAACTCGGCAAAGAGGGTCTGGGAGCCGGAAACCGTCCTGCCCGTGCCCGCAAGGCAGCCGAAGAGAGCATCGAAGACATCAAGGCCATGCTGAACGACGGTACTAAAATGGTATTCATCACTGCCGGAATGGGCGGTGGCACAGGTACAGGTGCAGCGCCTATCATTGCACAGACCGCCAAAGAAATGGACATCCTGACTATCGGCATCGTCACTATCCCGTTCCGCTGGGAGGGCGACAAGAAGATAGACCAAGCACTGGACGGCGTGGAGGAAATCAGCAAGCATGTAGATGCCCTGCTGGTTATCAACAACGAAAAACTGAGCGAAATATATAGCGAACTCTCCGTAGACGATGCTTTCGACAAAGCCGACGACACCCTCTCTGTAGCCGCCAAGAGCATTGCCGAAATCATTACCCTGCACGGAAAGGTCAACCTCGACTTCAACGATGTGAAAACCGTGCTGAAAGACGGTGGCGTGGCCATCATGAGTACCGGCTACGGCGAGGGAGACAACCGCGTGAGCATGGCCATCCAGAACGCCCAGCACTCTCCGTTGCTCAACAACAACGATATCTTCAACTCCAAGAAAGTGCTGCTCAACATCTCGTACAGCTCGCAATACAAATTGATGATGAGCGAAATGGACGAAGTGAAAGAGTTCATGAACCGCTTCAGCCGCGACTTTGAAACCAAGTTCGGTATGGCCGTGGACGACAAACTAGAGCAAAAAGTCAAGATTACCCTGCTTGCCACCGGCTTCGGCATCCAGGACATCCACATGAAAGAGATGGACGACCGCATCACCCAGCGTACCGCAGAAGAGCAGAAGCGCCTTGCCGAACTGGAGGAAGAGGAAGAGCAAAGACGCTCACGCCGCGAAACCTACTACGGAAAGGATGCCAATACCAAGTATCAGCGTCTGCGCCGCCGGCATATCTATATCTTCAACCCCGAGACCTGGACAACGCCGACATCATCAGCATGGTGGAGAACTCCCCTACCTACCAGCGCGACAAGAGTACCCTGGCGGCAATCAAGGTCAAGCGGAAGAAGCCGGCATACTCGCCACCGAAGAAGCGCAGGAAGCGGAAAGCGGCGGCAACGGCATAATCACTTTCTAAACCGACTGCCGTTCCGGACTTCAGCCGGAAACAGTACATTGTAAACAGTAAAACAATAAAGAACAATATGGATTTATTTGAAAGAGTCAGCGAAGACATTAAAAACGCAATGAGAGCCAAAGACAAAGTAGCTTTGGAAACCCTGAGAAATATCAAGAAGTATTCCTCGAAGCCAAGACCGCTCCGGGAGCCAATGATACCCTGACCGATGCCGACGCCTGAAAATCATTCAGAAGCTGACAAAGCAAGGCAAGGACGCCGCTGAAATCTACGTGCAGCAAGGCCGCCAGGACCTTGCCGATGCAGAACTGGCGCAAGTAAAGGTTATGGAAGCATACCTGCCCAAGCAGATGTCTCCCGAAGAACTGGAAGCTGCCTTGAAGGAAATCATCGCCGAAACAGGCGCTACCAGCGGTAAGGATATGGGCAAGGTAATGGCGTAGCCAGCAAGAAACTTGCCGGGCTTGCCGAAGGACGTGCCATCTCGGCCAAAGTAAAGGAATTGCTGGGATAAGCGTTCTGCCCAACCCAATACGTACAGAGCCGTACTTCAAGCTCCCCTCCGGTTGGAGACGCAGCTTGAAGTACGGCTTTTTATTGTTTCCATGCCTATGACACGCCCGTTTCCCCCGGAAGAAACGCCCGTTCCCTTTCATAGAAACGAGAATTTCCCTTTAAGGAAACTGAAATTTCTCTTAAGGGAAACGCGCGTTTCTCTACAGGAAACTCCAGGAAACACGTAAGGAAACGGAATGCCCTTGAAACGGAGCTCAATCAAACAACTCTTTCAAGACTTCCAAAGACTTAGTACGGGAAAATCCGGCAGATGCAAACGGTAATACTCGTTCATAATCGTCAGACAACGGGCACGCTCCATGCGGCTCATGGCAAAGAGATGCATCGTTTCGTAGTTCATGCGCATCAGCCTTGTGAGACGTGCCGCCTCTTCCGGCGCTATATAGTCGGAATGCAATTGCGGACGCAACGGGGTAAAGCAGGCATTCTGCAAATCAAAATAATCGCCGCCGTGATAATCTTCCAAGTTCGGATACAATCCGAGAAAACGCGACAAACGCATCAAAAAGACCAGATGAAAATTGGCAAAGCCACTGCCGCATTCATCCAACCAGACAATGGAATGCTGCAAATAAGCGAATAAAGGACGGTTTTCCGCCTCCTCGCGCAGCGCACGATATAAGAATTCGGACAGAAACAAAGCGATGGCAGATTTATAAGGATCGTAAGGAATCGAAGTAAAAGGATAGAAAGACTTTGCCTCTTTCACCTTATATATAGAAGTATTCGGACGGAAATCCGCTTCCAGCTCCACCAAAGACAGAGGTTGAAAACAGTACCGAACTTCACCGCAGCCTTGCGCGAACGGGACACCGGAACCAGGAAGAAGCCCGTCCGGACACCTCGGTATAGATGTCTACAATAATAGAAGTATCCTTATACTTCAAAGAATGCAATACGATTCCTTGCGTTTTCTGTAACATTTCCGTCCTTTAATCAAGTTTCAATCCGGCTAACAAAGCTACAAAAAAAGCGCGAAACTACGGAACTTAAAGAAGAGGAATAAAAAAAATGAAGCAAATACAGAAAATTTAAATCATCATTATATACCTGATTATCAATATATAAAACCACATATAAGAGAAAACACAGAAGAATTTCTGCAAAATTTTTATCAGAAATGTTTGCCAATTCAAAAATAGTTTCTACCTTTGCAACCGCAAACGAAAGGAAAAACGGTTGCAAAGAGCGGAAACGCTCAACAAGGATGGCCCGTTCGTCTATCGGTTAGGACGCAAGATTTTCATTCTTGAAAGGGGGGTTCGATTCCCCCACGGGCTACAATTAAAAAGATAAACGAATTAAAAAAGATTAGTCGAGATGGCAAATCACAAATCATCACTGAAAAGAATCAGACAAGAAGAGACAAGAAGACTTCACAACAGATATTATGGCAAAACCATGAGAAATGCTGTTCGCAAGCTTCGTGCTACTACAGATAAAGCTGAGGCAACAGCAATGTATCCTGGTATCACAAAGATGTTGGATAAGTTGGCTAAGACTAACGTAATCCACAAGAACAAGGCTAACAACCTGAAGTCAAAGTTGGCAGTTATATCAACAAACTCGGTTAAGCTGATAAGTTACACAAAAGATATGGGAGTCCGGACTTTTTAGTTCGGACTTTTCTGCGTTTGTATCATTTCCGGACAATACCCTCAAAACAAACAAATCCTCACGGTGCTAAAAAGCTGTAAACAGCCCAAATTTATCAAGCCACCGGCATGATATATCAAGGATTTTCACTATTTTTGCTTTGTTATTACAATAAGAGAAATTAGATTATGACTGAAGAAGAAAAGATAAACGGCGAAAGCAATTACTCGGCCAGTAACATCCAGGTACTGGAAGGTTTAGAGGCTGTACGTAAGCGTCCTGCCATGTACATCGGCGACATTAGTTCCAAGGGACTCCATCACTTGGTTTACGAGGTTGTAGACAACTCCATCGACGAAGCGCTCGCCGGTTATTGCGACCACATCGAAGTTACCATCAACGAAGATAACTCTATCACCGTACAAGACAACGGACGCGGTATTCCGGTAGACTTTCACGAAAAAGAACAGAAATCCGCTCTCGAAGTTGTCATGACCGTGCTGCATGCCGGCGGTAAATTCGACAAGGGTTCCTACAAAGTTTCCGGTGGTTTGCACGGCGTCGGTGTATCTTGTGTAAACGCATTGTCCACGCACATGACGACACAGGTTTCCGCAACGGAAAAATCTACCAGCAAGAATACGAATGCGGCCATCCGCTATATTCGGTAAAGGAAGTCGGCACTACCGCAATCACCGGTACGCGCCAGCAGTTCTGGCCGGATGCTACAATCTTTACTGAAACGGTCTACAGCTACGATATTCTGGCAACCCGCATGCGCGAACTGGCCTATCTGAACGCCGGCATCAAAATTACGCTGACCGACCTCCGCGTAAAAGAAGAAGACGGAAGCTGCAAGCAAGAAGTTTTCTATTCCGTAGAGGGCTTGAAGGAGTTTGTGCGCTATATAGATTCTTCCCGCGAACATCTGGTGAACGATGTCATCTACATCAACACCGAAAAGCAAGGTACTCCGGTAGAAGTAGCCATCATGTACAATACTTCCTACAACGAGAATATCCACTCTTATGTAAACAATATCAATACCATCGAAGGCGGTACGCACCTGGCCGGCTTCCGCCGTGCGCTGACCCGTACCTTGAAGAAATATGCCGAAGACAACAAGATGCTGGAAAAGGCAAAAGTAGAGATTCCGGCGATGACTTCCGCGAAGGTCTGACCGCAGTTATCTCCATCAAGGTGGCCGAACCGCAGTTTGAAGGACAGACCAAGACAAAGCTCGGTAACAACGAGGTTATGGGAGCTGTGGACCAGGCTGTAGGCGAAGCACTCTCCTATTACCTGGAAGAGCATCCCAAAGAGGCCAAAATGATTGTAGACAAGGTGATATTGGCAGCACAGGCACGCGTGGCTGCACGCAAGGCGCGCGAGTCCGTACAACGCAAGTCACCGATGTCCGGTGGCGGCATGCCGGGCAAACTGGCCGACTGCTCCAGCAAAGACCCGGAAGAATGCGAATTGTTCCTTGTCGAGGGTGACTCTGCAGGCGGTTCTGCCAAACAAGGACGTAACCGTACTTCCAAGCTATCCTGCCGCTTCGCGGTAAGATTCTGAATGTAGAGAAGGCCATGTGGCACAAAGCATTCGAAAGCGATGAAGTAAACAATATCATTCAGGCTTTGGGCATCCGCTTCGGTGTAGACGGCGAGGACAGCAAGGAAGCCAATATAGACAAGTTGCGTTACAAGAAAGTAATCATCATGACCGATGCCGATGTCGATGGTTCTCACATCGACACGCTGATCATGACGCTCTTCTTCCGCTATTTCCCGCAGGTGATACAGCAAGGTATCTGTACATTGCCACTCCCCCGCTCTATCTCTGCACCAAAGGCAAGGTGAAAGAATACTGCTGGACAGACCAACAGCGCCAGAAGTTTATCGATACTTACGGCGGCGGTTCGGAAAATGCAGTCCACACCCAGCGCTACAAAGGTTTGGGTGAAATGAATCCGGAACAATTGTGGGAGACAACCATGAATCCGGAAAACCGTATGCTGAAGCAAGTGCATCTTGAGAATGCAGCCGAAGCCGACTATACCTTCTCCATGCTGATGGGTGAAGACGTAGCCCGCGCCGCGATTTCATCGAAAAGAACGCAACCTATGCAAATATCGATGCATAATCAGGAAATTAAAAATTGAGAATTAAGAATTGAAAAATAGACATGCTATCATTTTAATTCTTAATTCTCAATCCTCAATTTTTTATTTACCAACCTCACATCTTACAACGAAGAAGCTCCGGACGGACAGGAAACACCTGTTGACCGGAGCTTTTCTTATATCATTCCCTGCTTCTTCATCTCCTCGGCAGCCAGTTCCAGCTCGGCATACCAATCTTCACCGAATTTACGTATCAAAGGTTCCTTTAAGACTTATATACCGGAACATCCTCTTTCCGCCCCAACAGGACAGCCGCCTTACAAACATCCCAACGGTGATAGTTCACCGCCTTATAAGGCCCGTAATCGCCTATGCGGATAGGATAAAGATGGCAGGAAACGGGTTTGTAAAAGTCCGTCTTACCTTCTCTATACGCTTTTTCTATGGCACAATAGCAACAGCCTTTCCCGTCATAGCAAGTAAATACACAATCCTTGTTATTAACGATAGACGTTACCAAATCGCCCTCTTCATCCGTGTACACCACTCCTTGTGCATCTATCACGGCACGCGCTTCCGGAGAAAGTTCATCCCAAATCACAGGCAGTACCTCTTCCAGTTTCTCTACCTCCTCAAATTCCACCGGAGCACCGGCATCCCCTTCAATGCAACATTCTCCTTTGCAAGCATCCAGATTGCAAAGGAACTTCTCGCGCAGTACATCAAAAGAAACTACAACATCATCTATCTGTAACATTAGTAAATTGAAAATTAAAAATTGAGCATTAAAAATAAATGTTCACCTGTTTAAAGATTGTTTCATCCGCTTCTTCTAAGACAATATGAATTCTTTCTGAGAATCCGCTAAAAACTTGTATGCGTTACTATTCGAATAGCAAACGCATACGACTTAGCATGGATAACATTATCCCTTGCTATCATTTCTTAATTTTTAATTCTCAATTATCAACTTATAATCAAGTCTTTACCAGTCATTTCAGCCGGTTGCTTCATACCCAGAATATGCAGGATGGAAGGAGCTACATCCGCCAATACACCGTTTTCTACCTTAGCATTCTTATCGGCCGTGACATAAACAAACGGAACGGGATTCAAAGAGTGGGCCGTATTCGGCGTACCGTCCTCGTTCAGGGCATGGTCGGCATTACCGTGGTCGGCAATGATGATTACCTCGTAATCGTTGGCTTTGGCAGCTTCCACCGTATCTTTCACGCATTCGTCGATAGCTTTTACGGCTTTCTCAATGGCTTCGTAAATACCGGTGTGCCCCACCATATCGCCGTTCGCATAATTCACTACGATGAAATCGAACTTCTTGGTATTAATGGCCTCAACCAGTTTATCTTTTACTTCGTAAGCGCTCATTTCCGGCTTCAGGTCATACGTAGCCACCTTCGGAGACGGAACAAGGATACGTTCTTCCGCATCGTACGGAGTTTCGCGACCGCCGTTGAAGAAGAATGTCACGTGGGCGTACTTCTCCGTTTCGGCAATATGGAGCTGGGTCTTGCCGTTGGCTGCCAGGTATTCGCCCAAGGTATTCTGTACGTTTTCCTTATCGAAGAGAATGTGCACACCCTTGAAGGAAGCATCGTACGGAGTCATGCAATAATACTGCAAACCGGGAATAGTGTGCATTCCCTGCTCGGGCATATCCTGCTGAGTAAGCACGATAGTCAGTTCCTTGGCACGGTCGTTACGATAGTTGAAGAAGATAACTACGTCACCTTCCTTGATAGTACCGTCGAAGTTCGCGTTTACAATCGGTTTGATGAACTCATCGGTTACGCCCTCATCGTAAGACTCCTGCATGGCCTGGACCATGTCGGAAGCAACCTTACCTTCTCCGTTTACCAACAGGTCATAAGCCACTTCACACGTTCCCAACGTTTGTCGCGGTCCATGGCATAGAAACGGCCTACGATGGAAGCAATCTTACCGGCTGACTTTTCGCAATGTGCCGTCAACTGCTCGATGAAACCTTTACCGCTCTTCGGGTCGGTGTCGCGACCGTCCATAAAGCAGTGGATAAATGTATTCTCGATGCCGTATTCCTTTGAAATATCGCAAAGCTTGAACAGATGGTCGAAAGAACTGTGTACACCGCCATTGCTGGTGAGTCCCATAAAATGGATGTTCTTACCGTGCTCTTTCGCGTAAGAGAAAGCGGAAACGATTTCCTTGTTCTTCAGGA
>ENA-OQHP01000077-OQHP01000077.1-human-gut-metagenome-genome-assembly--contig:-NODE-77-length-30677-cov-3.761244_pt1 | contig 30677 bp, 39 predicted proteins | sample MGYA00242563_ERZ504717 | MGnify/ENA primary metagenome ERZ504717 (study PRJEB26092, sample SAMD00036212) | human gut metagenome | host: Homo sapiens | study: EMG produced TPA metagenomics assembly of... | reverse complement strand
AAATTTTACTAAACAAAATTAACACTTTAGAGTAACAATATCCAAAATTTACAACAACATCAGTAATTATAAATTTTTTAACACCACTTTTGTCTACAAAAACAGCCTTATTTACTGATATTAACACATACTTTAAATAGTATGTCAAATTTTAATACACAATAAGTTATGATACCATTTACAGCCTTTATTGTCAAGTACATAGGCTGATTTTCAGCATATATAACAAAACCACTACCTATATACAAAACCTTTTTTATTTTGCTGTTTATACCGTAATAGCTAACTGTATTTCAGGCTTTGTAAAATACAGTTAATCAACTCTGCCTGTACGAGCATTGACAAAATAAGTATTTCCGTCTGCTACAATTTTATAATAAGGCAATATAGAGTCATCGTCAGTCAAAATATCCTTGTCATAATAGCCTAAAGATACATCTTGTATAATGCTTTTACTGGAATTTCTATTGTCCTTAATAGGATTTATAACAGCAAAAACCGCCTCATCTGACGCTAAAATATCCTTTTTACTGCCATTTTGCTTTACAACTGTTCTATAGCTGAAATCAACTTCCTGTGAACCGTCTTTATTAAAAACTACGGTAAAATAATTATTAAAAAAGCCATAGCCATTTACTTTTCATAGTAGCAAATCTTTATACCCTCTTTAGTAACATAAGAACAAGCATAATCGTATTTACCAAAAAGAGAATTAATGTTTGAAACATATTCATTGGCAATACCTTTTGCAGTATTAACATCTGTTACAGCTTTATCTAACTTTTTAATATATTGTACATCAGACTTATCTATAGTCAAAACATCATTATTATAGGCAAATATTATTTTGTTTTTATCATCAGTTCTCATTACCTTTGAGCTATCGGCAAAGAATACATCTCTTAATTTAAGAGGGTCAAATGTAAAACTTTCAGCAGCTATATAAGCCATAGCCGGATACTTCGTAGGCAAGCTACAACCCAAAGTAATATTGTCTTTTCCAAGGAGAGCCACTATATCGTTTTGTCTGCCTTGCCCAACTGTAACATCGCTTTTTTTATACAAATTCAAGCCAAAAAGTACGGCATTTACAAAAAGAGAAACACTATAGTATAATTAACAGCCTTTTTCCACTCCATTTTAACACCTACCTTGTGCTTGTAATATATTCTTCGCCATCTATGTCTATTATCCAGTTTAAATCTACAGTCTTTCCATTTGCCAAATAACAAAGTTCTACATCAGATACAGGCTTAGGAGTATTACTACCGTATAATTTGCTATAGAGTTTATCAATAGCTCCTATATAGTCTGTAGATGCTGTAGCAATAGAATTGCTTTTTTTGTAAGAAACAGCATATTTTTTATACTTTGATACTCTGCCTTTTACCGCTGTAATTTCTATAAAGCTATTCATACCTATTTCACTTGAAAGGCTTTCTGTAGGCTTTAATTTTAAATCCTCTGTTTTGTAATTAAAGTAGAAAGTATAATTGCCATTATTATCTACAGTATAACTATCCAAATAAAATTCATTATCCAAGTAAGCATCTTTTTTCAAAACAGACAATGCTGAAATATAGTTATTTGCAAATGTATTTTCTCTTTCAGTTTCTACTTTGTAGTTAGAGTATTCTAAAACACCTGAAGAATAATACTTTACAACTGTACTTTCATCGCCAAAGGTTTCTACACCCTTACTCTTTGTAACTGTTTTGCCAATAGGGTTGTCAAAAATACATCTGCATTTTTCTCAACACCGTTACTTTCCTCCAAATAGTTATAAGGCTCAAGCTGATTATACTTTGCATCTGTATTTGCCCAAGTCGGAATAAATATGTTTTGGTCAAAAATAGTAAAGCCATTTAAAACTGTGGAAATATAGCTAAACTTCTGTTCCTCTTTGCCTAGCAATTCTGAATCTTCATAGCATCTTGAAATTACATCACTATTTTTCATATTGAATACTGAATTGGTCTTTTTTTCTGTATTATAGAATATAAGCTGCATTTCACTTCCGTCTGATGTAGGAAGAAGTATTATGGTATTGTAATCAGTTATTTTGTTTAATGTATCAACTTTTACAGTAGCCTTAAAAATATCGGCAGAATCTGTCCCCTTTAAATTAAAAGAATACTGATAAAAAACCGCTCTCTTTTTCAAAAGAGTGTTCCAATCCAACTCCTGCTGTCCCACAAAGTCCCCTCTGGACATAGCCTCTCCAACAGCAGTATCAAAATCCTTTTTATACTTTTTATTGTATATATCACTTTGTTTACACACAACTTTGCCATCGCCTAAATTGACAATAAGTCTATCTGTAATATACCCTACATCTTTAGCATCAAAGGAAGATGAAAAATTCCCGAACCAAAAAAAGTTATGGCTTGAAAAATCCTCAAACCATAACTCTCCTGCCTGATAAATAGCTAAACACATTAAAAAAACAACCATTAAAAATTTGCCTGTGTTTTTCATTTAATCACCTTTGTAAAACCCTGTTTTACCACTTGCTCTGACCAGGCACTGCTATATTCTGAGATAAAACAGATTTAAGCACCTTGTCTTTGCGATTAATTGTTGTTCTAATTTCTGAATACTTTCCGTCCTTACGAGCAGCAACAACCAAGTAATTTGCACCCTCTTTAAGCTGATACTCTGGCTAAAAATACCTGTTGAACCTACAGTAATGTTGTAAGTTCTAATAAGTTTGTAGTAAGTCTTACCATTCACAGTATAAGGTTCATAAACAGTAATACCTATTTTAGCACCCTTTTCTGCTGTACCGGAAATAACTCTCGTAGCATCAAAAGTAATTTCAGAACTCTTTCTTGTATCTATACCGCTTGTAATCTTAAAATTATCAACACCTGTACCTGCCATAGCTGATACTGGAGCAACAACGCAACAAGCCATAACTAAAAGCATTAAACATGCAAATTTGCCAAACAACTGCTTCATTGCCGTATCCTCCTATCAAAATAAAGTAATATGTAAAGAATTATGGAGCTTAGCCCAGCCATAATCCACGCTTATCTATAATATTATTTTATCATATTAATGTTACAGTTATGTTACAGTCACATTAACATTGAGTAACATTAAATCAGACCTCATTACAAGGAATAGTATACCACAAAATTCATCAAAATAAAAGAGGTTTTAGCCCAAAAATTATTCAAAATATATTAACTTTATTAATTTGTGTCTTGACTAAAAAATGCTTAAACTTTCTTAGGAAAAACCTTCAAAAATTTAAGCATTCTTTTAACTATTTATTACTACATTTATCAAGGAATTGATATACTACTTTTTCATTTCCCTTAAAGTAAATATGAGGGAAACCACCGTAGAAAGTAGGTGTAGTATTTCCTGTAATCCAGTTACGACCGCCAACAGGCTTAACAGCCTTAAAGTCGTGACCGTCATTTGTACTATTATAATAATGGAATTCATGAGCAGTAAACTGTTCTCCCTTTTTACAGAGAACATTATCTCTTGAGGCTGTCATTGTAATATAGCCAAAATGTTTATTAAGGCGTTTGCCCTTGCTACATTCTCCGTCAATAATACCGGCCATAGGATATATTCTGCCTGCCTCATCTTCAATAGTCTTATGTAAATACATAAATCCACCACATTCAGCAATAGTTGGCATACCATTTTGTATTTTTAATCTAATATCATCAATAAGCTCTGTATTTTCGCTTAATTTCTTTGCATAAAGCTCAGGATAACCACCAGAAAGAATAAGACCGTCTGCATCTTCCGGTATATGGCTATCTTCCAAAGGACTAAAGAATTTGACAGTACAGCCTAATTCTTTAAGCATATCTACATTATCATCATAGTTGAAACAAAAAGCCTCATCTTTGGCAATAGCTACTACACAATCGTACTTTTTCTCTACTTCAGGTTTTTCATAGACTAATTTATTTGGAGCACACTTTGCAACTTTTAAAAGTCTGTCTACATCAATGTACTGGCTCATATACATAGCAATAAGTTCAATCTTTTCATTAAACTCGTCTATATTTTCCGGTGTAACAAGACCTAAATATCTGCTATCAAAAAGACCCTCTTTAATATCCGGAATATAGCCTAAAGGTACTATACCCAATGAAAGTGCAACTTCCTTACAACCCTCAAAAAGATTAGGAGAAAGTCTGTTAAAAATAACACCTAAAATCTGGTTATCCTGTCTGTACTCAATAAAGCCTCTTAATGTTGCACCAATAGAGCTACTCATACCCTTGCAATTTATAACAAGAACTACCGGCGTATTTGTCAACTTTGATATATCGTAGCAACTACCTTTATCATCAAAGCCAACACCGTCATAAAAGCCATACCACCCTCAATTACATTAAGGTCCTTGTCATTATCCAAAAGGGCACAAAGCTGGTCCTTATTACAGAAAAAGCTATCTAAGTTACTACTTTCAACACCGAGAACTTCCTTATGGAACATTCCGTCAATATAGTCAGGGCCACATTTATATGCCTTAACATTCATTCCTCTATCTTTTAAAATTTTAAGCAAACCGCAGACTATTGAGGTTTTTCCACAGTTTGTTCCTGTTGCACTTATCATTATCCTTGGCATAGTTTTATTCTCCAATTTCTGATTTTATATTTTGAGAAAGTTTTGAAATTTCATTTTTACAAGTAAAATCTGCTGTGTTATCAACAGTAGAAATATCATCCATATTCAAGAATATTTCAACATTTACTGACAAGTCCTCTTTTACATTTGCGTACAAATCCTTATTTTCCTGTGAAACCTTGTCAGAATTTGCTGTAATCAAGTTATTGATATTTGCCAATTCTGCACTAGAAGATATAAGGTCGTAACCTGTCTGTGTAAATTTAGAATCACTTGAAAGTTTACAAAGTGCCTGTGACTTAGCCTTTAAGCTAGAAACATTCTGAGATGTAGCTGAGGCATTTGCATATGAACGAACATCATTACTTACAGCCTTGTAAACATCTCCACTTACATTCTGTAAAGGAGAACCAGAGGCATTAGGCTTAAAATCGTCTTTAACAACCTGTTGCTTTTGAGTATTATTCTGATTGGCCTTACTAACTGTCTTATTTGTTTCAGGAGAAGACTGTACAGTAATATTTACCTCGTTTTCAACATTCTTTGCCTTTGTTTCTTCCTCAACTGTTGTTTCTTCTGTTTCTGTTGAAGTTTCGTCAGTTGTTTCCTCTGTTGAAGTTTCTATTGTTGTAGATTCATCAGCTGAATTTTTATCCTGTTTTTTGCCACAACCTGTTGTAAAGCATAAGGCAGTAGCAAGTGCTATAACTAATAATTTTTTCATAATACTTTTACTCCTTTAAAACGCAAACGGACATAGTCTACAAACCATTTTCCGTCTTCACAAAGCACAGTTTTTAAATTTTCCTGTGCCTCTTTCTTTATATCATTGGCAATTTCTTCATCAACACCCTCAAAAGGTGCTTTATCAAACATATTTATCCAAGAAATTAAATCCCCTTTTAAATATGTTTTTCTATCAAAAAGGACAGCATAAGTGACCTTAAAACCATTTTTCTCCACCAATGGCATATATTCTCCTATAGTTGGAAAATAAAAGGTTCTTTTGTACTTTAAACCTCTTTTGGCAAAAAGCCTTTCCAATTCACTGTGAACAATTTCAGCACAGCCTTTACCACCAAATTCGCATACAAGCTGCCCACCAGTCTTTAAAGCATTATTTATACCCTTTAAAAGCCCATTTTGGTCATCAATCCAATGAAAAACTGCATTTGAAAAAACTCCGTCAAACTGGTTACAAAAATCCAGTTTTGAGGCGTCCTTTTTTATAAATTCAACATCAGAATTATTTTTCCTTGCTATTTCAAGCATATTGTCAGAGGCATCTACACCTGTAACTTCATATCCCTTATTAACAAGAGTTGGTATCAAAGCTCCAGTACCACAGCCTAAGTCCATAACTCTGCCACCTTTTTCTACAGTCAAAAGTTCTGTTACACTTTCTCCATAATCAGGCACAAAGTTAAAATCATTTTTGTAATTTTCAGAATCCCATACAATATTCAATATTATTCCTCCCAATCCCCAGAAACAATGAAAATAGGGTTTTGAGCTGTCATCATTGTACTATTTCCTACAAAATTGCCTTTGCTTACAGAAACCTGTACAACTTCTGTATTTTTAAAGCCTTTTGTCTTCATAAACATAAGTGTGTTTGTAAGGGTTTCCAATGTAATAGCACTTACAACAAAGCGAATATCCACGCCTTTATTTATAATCTGTTCCATTATATCTTCAAGTTCGCCCTTTGAACCACCTATAAAAACTGAATTTGGCTTAGGTAAATCTGCTACAATGTCTTTACCCTGTCCCAAAAACTGTCTTACATTTTTAAGTTCAAAGTGTTCAACATTTTTAGCTGTCAACTCATAGGCATCTTCGTTACACTCTACAGAATAAACCATACCCTTTGGAGCAAGTCTGCCACACTCTACTGTTACCGAACCTGTTCCTGAGCCTATGTCATATACAATGTCAGAATTTCTAAGCTGTAACTTACTTAAAATAACAGACCTTACCTCGCTCTTTGTCATTGGTATTTCTCCTCTAAAGAACATATCGTCACTAAGACCAAATTCCGTAGAAATACCATAGTTTTCATTACACATATAAAGAACTGTAATGGGGTCAAATTCTCTTGATACGAAATCTTTTACATAGCCGGCTGTAATCTTTTCTCTAGGATAAGACAACTTTTCTCCGGCACATATTTTGACTGTACCTAATCCATTTTCTGTAAGGGTTTGACATATTTGCTTTACATTACCTCCGGTAAGTACAAAAATCCCCTCATTTTCGGCAACTTCCCTTACTATATCTACATTTCTTCCATGAGCTGAAACTACTCTACAGCCCGCCCATGGCACACCTATTCTTGAGGCAAGGTAGGCTACAGAGGATATGCCCTGTATTACCTTTACTTTGTAGCCATCAAGCAAGTCCAAAAGCACTGTCGCACCACTGAAAAGACACACATCACCTGAAAAAATTATTCCATAGTGCTGATAGTCTGTTGTGTCGATAAATTCCTTTATCTTCTCTGCCTTATATTCATAATAAATATCTTTTCTACCTTTATTTACAGCATCTACAAGACGATTAGCACCTATAAGCACCTGACAATCTTCAACAGCCTCTACAGCCTCTACTGTCATATTTTTAGGATTTCCCATACCTACGCCTATAATATGTATTGTCTTTTTAGTGTACTCCTCTTTTACCATTTCCCAAACTTCAGAAGCACTATATCCATCTTCCTCCGGTCTAGGAATTACAATAAGTACACAGTTGGCATCTTTGCAGGCTCTCTGCTTTTCATCAAATCCACCAGCTTTGCCTGATTCCTTTGTTATAAGATATTTAATATTATATTTCTTTATTTCTTCTACATTTCTTTCGTATGAAAAGGACCTTCTTCGGCAATAATGTGGTCTTTTGCATAACCCATATTTACTGCCCAATTTATGTTGTTGGCATCAGGCAATATTCGAGCATACACTCTTTCCTTAAAGTTGTATATTCCCGTATATGCCGGCAAGTCCTTACTGCCTGTAGTCAAAAGCACATTACCTCGGCTACGATTTACAAGTTTAACAACTTTTAAAGGGTCTTCTGCTATAAAGCCCTTTTTAATATCTGCTTTTTCTCTAAGAAGTCTGATATATCTAGCATTAGACAAAGTACAAGCCTTTACAATATTTTCTGTAACCTCTGTTGCATAAGGGTGAGTGGCATCTACAACCATATCCGGAGAAAGTGTGCCTATAATATCTGCCATTTCCATACTTGTCAATCTACCGGTATGTACAACTAACTTACCGTCTTTAGGCAATACTTCCTTGCCTTGCTCTGTAGCAACAAAAACGTGTATAACAACATTATTCAGTTGTTCCAAACATTTTTGGGCACAACTCTCTACCTTCCGTAGTGCCACCAAATACAATAAGTCTATCCATTTTTATAACCCCTTGGTGTTACCATTTTTCCATTTATGTTTTTAGTCTGAGAATTACCTATAAAGACTGTCGTAAACATATTTACAGATGTATTTCTAAGGTCTTTAAGAGTAGTTACAACTGCTCTTTCTCCCTCTCTGCCTATGTTTTCCACATAACCACAAACGGTATTTTCATTTTTATATTTAAGCATTATATCGCAAGCCTTTTGAAGATAATCAGCTCTTTTTTTACTAGAGGGATTATAGAGAACAACAACCATATCTCCCATTGATGCACCCTCTATTCGTCTTTCTATTAAATCAAAAGGTGTAAGCAAATCACTCATACTGATTACAGCAAAATCGTGGCTTAAAGGAGCACCTAAAACAGCTCCACCACTAAGAGCTGCCGTTACTCCACTTACTATTTTTATTTCTACATTTGCATTTTCACTAAGCTCATAAATAAGACTTGCCATTCCATAAACTCCAGCATCTCCACTGGAAATAACAGCTACTTCCTTGCCACTTTCAGCCTGTTCAATGGCATACTTGCATCTGTCAATTTCCTGTTTCATAGGAGTTGTATAGTATTCCTTATGAGGGAAATGGTCCTTTATTAAATCAACATAGACACCATATCCTACAATAAGGCTACAGCTTTCAAGAGTATCAAAAGCCTCTTTTGTCATATTTTCAATACTTCCTGAGCCCAAACCTACTACATATAGCATAATTTTTCTCCTAAAATTCACTAATTGTAATTACAACATTCTTTTCTACATCAATGGATAAAACCATTTTCTTATTTTTCTCTCCAGAGTAATAGAGTGATGAATTTTCCTTTAAATCATTAAATCCTCTTTGCTCCAAAGTCTTCACATAATTTTTAAGCATAGTATCTGTTACCTTGCTCTTGTCATAGGTATAATTTACTATTTTTGTATCACCTGAGTTTGTTATGTTGCCAGAACCACTTAAATGCTGTAAATTATACATTTTGCCAAAATCAGGTACAGGAGAAAAACCCTTATAGCTGTCGTCTGTTACCTTTATTGTCTTTGACCCAGAGTTCCAATCCACCTTTAAGCCCATATTTTCGCTAACAAACCTTAAAGGTATCATTGTTGCACCATTTATAATCTTTGGAGCAACTGTAAGGGGAACTATTTTGTTATCTACATAGCTGTCTTTGAACCTATAACCATTTTTACTGTTGATGCACCAAGAGAGGCTACAACTGTTTCAGACTCTTTGTCCCAATCTACAGTAGCACCCAACTTTTCCAAAAGTCCTCTAACTGGTACAAGTGTTGCTCCATTTCCACAACAGGTGGCTGTGAAAAATTAACTTACTATTATTTACATAAACAGCTATTCCTGAAGCAAAAGTGTTTACGCACATTATTCCTGTAAGACATATAACGGATAATATTTTTTTCATAGCTAAAATACCTCCTATAAAAACTCACAATTTACGATAAATTTCATTATATCACTATTAATTTTCATTTTCAACACCCACAGCTATAGTGACACCATTACAGCTTTGCTTTTTCACTATTAGCTTTCCTCCACCAGCTACCACTGCTCTTTCGCAAACGCAGTCAGTACCTACTGTTCGGAAGACAAAATCCGAATGAGAAAATTCTCCCTTTTGACTATTTAGTGTTTTTTTGTCAAATATTTCTAGTTTCACATTGTATTTTTTTGATAACTCAACTATGGCTTTTTCATTCTTTTTAATATCAATAGTTCCTATCTTCAAAATAGCCTTTTCTGAAAGACTATTTTCCTCAAACACGGTTCTTAAAAAACTCTCTACATTTTCTACAGGAGTATCTTTCTTACAGCCTATGCCTACTACAAGAGATTTTTTATAAGTTTTAGTGTATTTTCAAAGGGTTCTATTGTTTTATAGGTTACATATACACCTATTTTTTCAACTGTTTGAACAAAGTCCTTAGGTATTTCATTATTGAAATCACTTTTAAAGGATACTTTTTCTCCATTTAAGAGCTGTGCCGAAACCTCTTTAGCCATTTTCATACTATCTATTTCAAGGCTATTTTCCTTAGCATAGTTATCAATAGCTATAATACTATTTACATCTGTAGCTGTAGTTATAACAGCCTGTCCACCCAGTATTTCTGCCACATTTTCGGCAAGCTCATTAGCTCCACCTAAATGTCCAGACAAAAGTGAAATAGCAAATTTGCCATCTTCATCACACACTACAACTGCAAAATCTTCTTTTTTATTTTTCACAAAAGGAGCAATAGTTCTAACGGCAATACCACAGGCACAAATAAAAACCAACTTACTATATTGAACTATTTTTTCTCTTAATTCTGCTACATTTTTAAAGGGAATATCCCCTTTTTCAGCATATTTATAAAACACAAGTCTGTCTACATTTTTCAGCTTTGTTCCAGTATTTCTAGCCTTTGCCGTAAAGACAATAACAGCCGCCATTATATCACTTCCTGTATTCTGTTTTGAAGTTTTTATCATAGAGTTTACTTAACTCGTAATCGCTACCAAGAACATCGCCTACAACAATAAGAGCAGTTTTTGTAATATTATTTTCCTTTGCCATATCAGAAAGGTTTAAAAGCTGACCTCTTACAACCTTTTCATCGCTCCAAGTAGCCTTATAAACTATGGCACAAGGTGTATTTTCACTATAGCCACCCTCTATTAAGTCCCTTTGAACCTTTTCTGTAAGAGAAGCACTTAAAAATATAACCATTGTAGCTTTATGAACAGCCAATTCTTTAAGACTTTGACCCTTAGGTACTGGAGTCCTGCCCTCACATCTAGTAATAATTACACTTTGGGAAACATTAGGAAGTGTATATTCTGTCTTTAATGCTGAAGCTGCACCACAAAAGCTACTTACACCGGCACAATAGTCGTACTGAATATTTAATTCATCAAGTATATCCATTTGCTCCCTTATTGCACCAAAAATGCAAGGTCCCCTGTGTGAAGTCGAACAATATCCTTGTCCGGATTTTCCTTATACACCTGTGCTACCTGCTCTAAATCCATATAAGCTGAATTATATTTTTCAGCCTGTGGGCAATAATCCAAAAGCTCTGTATTTATAAGTGAACCTGTGTATATAACTATATCTGCACTTTTCAAAAGTCTTGCACCCTTTACTGTAATAAGTTCTGGGTCTCCTGAACCTGCTCCTACAAAATGTACCATTACTTCAACTCCTTTAGTATTTCATCTGCACCTGCTGTTTTACCTAGTATTCCGTATTTATTAGAAAAAACTATAGCCTCTGCCGGCATTTCGCCACTTCTTTTGTTAATATAAAAAATATATTTTCTCCATAAGTAGCTCCATTGTTTTTTTCCAAAAAGCCTCTTTTCTTTCAATATATCAATAGCATCATCAGTTGTAACAGCTTTTGCTACTTCTTTCAGCGTTTCCAAATCTGCTCCAACCCTTAGCCCACAAGTTACAATGGTTTCTATTCTACCATCGGCATTATGGGAATGGGTATTCATAATACCACAGCCTAATTTTGCAAATTTCCCTATATGACCAATAAGCAATATTTTTTTGCAATTATTTTCAACACAACAATCAATGGAAAAGCCTATAAAATTACTAGACTTGACCATATATTTTTCTTTCAGTCCATAGTTTTTAAAGGCAAAAACCTCCCCATAATTTCCTGGTGTAAGTACAAGGACATCACTATTTTGCCTTTTCATTGATATTTCAAGTTTTATAGTTTCTTTTAAAGCATCATCACTCATAGGTCGAACTATTCCTGTAGTGCCTAGTATTGAAATACCACCTACAATACCCAGTTGGGGATTCATAGTCTTTTTAGCTATTTCCTCGCCATCTGGTGCAAAAACAGTAGCTTTAAGTCCACCATAGTATTCGAAATTATCTGCTACTTCTCTTAAATTTTCTTCAATGCTCTTTCTAGGAACAGAATTAATTGCTGCTGCTCCAACAGGCTGGTCCAATCCCTTTTGTGTAACCCTGCCTATGCCTTTTCCTCCGTCTACAACAAAACCCTTTGATATTTTTTCCACCTTAGTGTAAATAAGCATACCAGATGTTACATCAGGGTCATCGCCACTATATTTTTCAATAGCACAAAGGGCATAATTTTCTGTTATTTCCTGTTGTTTCAGTTGAAAAATCACTTTTTCTCCAGAGGGTGTAATATATTCAATTTCAGAAATTTTATTTTGTGACAACAACATATATGCTGATGCCTTTGCTCCGGCAGAAGCACAAGAGCCTGTTGTGTAGCCACATTTCAGCATTTTGTTATATGCGTATACAGTTTCTGCCAAGTTTACACCTCCTAAAAACATCTTATTTCATTTTAGTATAATAAATATGTAAAGTCAAACAATATAGATGAATTTTTATTGCCAATTAATAAGCAATATGGTAGTATAAACATAAAATTTTACAGGTGATGAAAAATGTTTGAAAATATAGAAAATTTGAATAAAACAGCCTCTATAGCAGTAAGTGCTTTTGGAGTAGAGGGGAATGCTGTTTTTGTACAAATAAGTGAAAATGCTACCTACTTTATTTGCCAAAACAACAAGCCTAAATATACCCTTAGAATATGCCGACCTAACTACCACACTTTTGAGGAGCTGGAAAGCGAAATACAATGGCTATTAAATATCGACAATGTAAACATATGTAAGCCCATTTCAAAAAATGGGGAATATGTCAAAAAATCAATGGCTGTTATTGTACTATGTACAAATATATTGATGGTATGGCTGATATAGAAATAGAGGGTAACGAAAACCTATATATAGAAATAGGGCGAATTGCCGGACTTTTACACAAAAATACTATTGAAAAACCTTTTAAGGCTGTGCGACCTAAGTGGTCAATGGAAAACCTTATAGGTAAAAACGGGCTTTGGGGAGATTGGCGAAAGACAACTGTTTTAAACAGTCAACAAAAAGACATTATTGAAAAGGCTTGCAACAAAATATATAAAAAAGTTGCAAATTACAAAACTGATAAATACGGACTTATACACATTGATTTAAGACTTACAAACATAATTGTGGGTAAAACTACTGGCGTAATAGATTTTGATGATTGTGGCTATGGATATTTTATGCAGGATTTGGCATCTAGTGTCAGTTTTCTTGAAAACAGCCCTCAGTTATCCACATTAATTGAAAATTGGTATAAGGGCTATGAAGAAGTTATGCCTTTAGACAGTAAAGATAAGGAAATGGCTAAAACTTTTATGTTGGCTCGACAAATTCAGTTACTTGCTTGGGTAACAAGTCACAGTAAAAGCACTTATGTTCAAGGTATTGATAAAGATTTTCCATTAAAATGTTTTATTAATGCTGAAAAATATTTAAAATACGGAGATTTTTAATAATAGGGTATGCAAAAAGCTGTCGTTTTCACGACAGCTTTTTTGACAAAGAAAAACAACCAGCGAACGGTTGTTTTTTTCTAAAGAGAAGGTATTTTTATGGGGTTTACAGTTTAATAACATATGAGGGATGTATAAACTGTAATGTGAAAATATTTAGGGGTTTTTCACAATGCTTATTATAACAAACAAGTCAAAAAAAGTGTTCACAAATATAAAAAAAAATTATCATATTTTTTCTGTCTAATTTACACAAAATTCGTAAAAAAACAATGTTTTTACAGAAAAATTTGACATTTTTTAACATTTTTCTTTTAGCTCTCTAAGTCCTGTAAACAAAGGTATAAATGAGTATCTCCATCTATTTCCTTTCCACTAATTACAGATTTTCTTTCATCATCATTTAATGATGCCACAGGAGTAGAAGTTACTTCCTTTAAAACGCCACTATCTTTATAATAAACTGCAACATAGCCGTCTTTTTCTCCCAGTACATAATGCTGAGAACTTCTTCCTCTTTCTGACCTATTAAATACAACTCTTAATGGACTAAACTCGTCCATTTGCCAAGAGGGATAAGCCGATTCCATTCTATCTCTTTGCCAGCCATACATATAAACTGGGGCAATAACCTCTCTGGTATCACTAAATCCGTCTTCATAATTTGATACAAAGGTCAATACCGTATTTCTTCCCACACTATTTCCAGTATCTGATTTTACTTCCAAAGTTTCTCCTGTAAAAAGAGAATTATTATCCTTTGCTATTTCCAAATTATATACCCATATTCCGGCAGACACAGCCGAGCAAAGGGCAACAAGAACTATTAACCAAATAATAGTTTTCTTTTCATAAAACCACCTCTAAAGAATTATTAACACTTTAGAGAAAAATATACAAAAATCCCCTAAAACATTTTACTGTTTCAGGGGACAAATTACCTATACATATTCCTGTCTTTTTCTGTACTGTAAAGGAGAAACTCCCTTTATTCTCTTAAATACATCGCCAAAGTAATTACTATCGTTAAAACCACTACTATAGGCAATTTCAGTAATAGAAAAACCTGTATTTAAAAGCATATCGCAGGCGTGCTTTATTCTCAAGGCAAGGAGATACTCCTTAAAGCCAAAGCCTGTTGTTTCCTTAAACTTCTTAGAAAAATATGTATCACTCATATTAACATAAGATGCCACATCTTTTAATGTAACATTTTCCTTATAATGTTCTACAATATAACTTGCTGCCTTTTGTATAACCTTATCTACACCCTTTAAATCCTGTGGAACAGCAAATGTAGCTGCTCTTTTAAGTCTGAGATAGCTTACTAATATAAGTCCTACAAAATTTCTAATCTGTATAGAATTAATTCGTCATTGGTATTAAGACAATCCCCAATACCATTCATACAGACCTCTACATCTTTTCTTCTGTTAAGAGGTACATTAACTACACCTGTTTCCATCATCTGGTTAAACTTTTCTTCGCCAAATGTTTCTACAAAAGGTGCTATACATTCATCTGTAAAACGGATACAAATTCGTTCAAAATCCTTATCTGAGCCTTGTGTAACATGGTGCATTGCATTTTTAGGAATAAGCATTAAATCTCCCTTATTGAGATTATACAAATTACCGTCAGCAAAAATACGCCTACTGCCACTTAATAAATAATAAAATTCATATACGGAGTGATAATGTTCCTCACTACCATAAGATGCCTCTTGCTTTCTCCTTGAATAAACAACAGGGTCTGCACTACTAATATACATTTTTCTTCACCATCCAACAAATCTGTACTTTTATTATATTACACTTTATATTTCTGTCAAGTACATATTTTTTGGTTATATTTTCAAATTTTACTTAAACTGGTTTGATTCCTCATCGTAAAAATAATTAATGCCTTCTAATTTTGTAAATACTTCTTCCTTTGTTATATTAAAAGCTGAACAGAAATCATCAATATTTGAATAATTATCTCTTAACTGTGTATTAACATAACTTAAAAACATAATTGGGTCTTTAGGTAACATATTATTCCTCTCTTTTTATTTCATTTTTCTAATATATTTAAAGGTTTCCTTTTCGCCTTTTTCTGAAAGCATAGTAAGTAAAAACTCTATTTTTTCAGCTGTTTTAGGGTGTATTCTTCTACAATCTTTTCTCTTGTTATAGTAATTCAAGGCATAGCTATCATTATAGTTTTTGCCACCATATATCTTAGATGCCGCCACTCTGTCACAAAACATTTCTTTTACATATTTAAGGGGCATTTCCACAGGCTCTAACTGGTGGGTTTCATTACTATAGTCTGTCCAATATTCAAAATGGTGTTTATTTCTGCCTTTATGGTGCATCCACGCCTTTGAATAGCCATATATTTCTCTGGCTCTCTCGTTAGGACTTCTTGTACCTTGATAAAACTTCATACCCTCTACAAATTCAGTAGGAGAGTATTTTGACAAATCGTGAAAAAGACCTTGCCAAAGTATACCAGCCTTTGCACAATGATAAATTACCTTGTGTCTATGGCGTGTAATTGTTATAAAATGGCGTACTGTATTCTTTAATATACCCATGTAATCACCTCTTTGCTATACAGAGTTATTATAAACATTTTGACGAAAATTGTCTACAACAAAAATTCAAATAATATTTATTGTTTTGGAAATAGATATGTGCTATAATATACAAAAATCATAATTTTAAAGGAGTTTTTTATGAAATTTAGAAATATTGCTGCAATTACTATTGGCACTATAGCTATGGCTACCACTACTTTTTGTGCTAGTAATATAAATGTTACATTAAACGGTCTTAATATTACTTTTGGAGATGCTAAGCCTGAAATTATAAATGGCAGAACTATGGTTCCTGTAAGAGGTTTATTTGAAAAAATGGGCTACAGCATTAAGTGGGATAGTGCTACAAGAACAGCAACTCTTACATCAAGTGACAATGTAATCACTTGCTCTGAAACTAAGCTTACTAAAACAGACAAAGAAACTGAACAGACTACAACTGTTCAAAGTGATGTACTTCCTCAAATTGTAAACAACAGATTTTATCTTCCTTTAAGAAGTGTTGCAAATGCTGCTGACTGTAATGTAGATTGGGACTCTGCATCTAAAACAGTTAAAATTTCTTATATTAGCGAGGCTATGAGCAACGGTAGCGGAAACATAAGTTCTTCAACTTCTTCAAGCAAAGTAACTTCTTCAAACACAAAAAAAGAATTGACTGAAGAAGAAAAAATGGAAGCTCAAGCAACATTTATGAATCCAGAAGGGGATATTACTACATCAGCTGATACATACTTCAAGACTATGTTCCCATTACTTCAGCAGTTAAAAAATGATTGTTTAAGCAACAACAACCCTGTTTTCGAAGCTTTCTATGACCGTAATTCAGACAAGTCTATACTGGCACAGAAAAGAACTTGTTAAGGTTTATGCCGACATAGACAAAATAAATGCTGTTTCTGTTCCAGCTGGTCTTGGCAATATCAATACTGTAATTAAATCATATGTTAATACAGTTCAGGATTGCTGTCAGCTTTCTATTGATTCTGCCAACGGCAAAATCACTCCAGAGGAAACTGCAACAAAGGTAAAGGCTTTAGCTGACCAGAGAAGAAACACTTCTTATGACTATGCCGACATGGTTTATAAGTATTTCCAGAGTGTAGATGTTCTTTGGGAGTCTGTTTATGGCGATTACATTTTAGACCTTTTAAGCTAATTTAACTAAAAAAGGGTACTAATTTATACAAACCAATTATCATTATAATAAGACCGGAAATAAGGGTAATACAATTTACCTTTGTTTTCAGTCTTATTTTTTTGACATTATTATTCCACCATATAAGAAAATTATCTGAAAAACTGTAACTAAAACAGGCAACACAACTGAATTTTTACCGGCTGCTCCATAGCCTAAACACACACTAACACTATCTACACTTAAAGCAAAACCTGTTATAATGGCCTCCACAGGCTCTATTATTCGTGAATTATCTATATCTATTTTTTCTGGGTGATTTATAACTTCTTTTGCTCCGTCATCACTATCACAGATAAGCCACATTCCTAAACCAACCAGTATAAATGCTCCCAAACTTTCTCCAACTGGCAAAAGACTAAACATAATTTCTCCTAAAAGTAAACCACCACCTACTGTCAAAAAACCTACAGCTGTCATTAGGAAAAGGGAATACAGAGGAATTTTTATATCTTTTACACCAAAAGAAAGACCAAAAACTACAGCATCGGCAGAAAGGGCAACTGCAAGAAAAACTACCTCCACAAAATCACCTCTCTATATTTTATGTAACAGTAATAAAAATGTTATTTACTGAATAGGCTTGTATTAAGGAGGTATGGGTTATGGATTTTCACAGCAAAACAGTAAAAGAAACAGCAAAAATTTAGGTACAAGCCTTACAAAAGGTCTTGAGCCAACAGAAGTAGTAAATAGATTAAATGAATATGGCAAAAACAAGTTAAGTCAAGCCAAAAAACTCCAATTATAATACAGTTTTTAAATCAGTTTAAAGACTTTATGGTAATTATACTTATTATATCTGCAATTGTAAGTGCCGTTGCTGAAAAGGTAAGTGGTGGCAACAACTATATTGACAGCATTATAATAATTGTAATTGTAGTATTTAACGGCATTATAGGTATGTTACAGGAAAGTAAGGCAAATCACGCCCTTGAAAAATTAAAGGAAATGTCGCAACCGGAAATTACTGTAATAAGAAGTGGTACTCCTATTACATTACCTGTTGAAGATATTGTAAAAGGGGATTTAGTAGAGCTTATACAGGGGGAATATGTGCCGGCTGATTGCAGAATTATTGAGGCAAATGCTTTACAGACAGACGAGTCTTCACTAACCGGTGAATCTACATCTTGTACCAAAACCACCGACATTTATCCTGAAAATACTCCTTTAGCTGACAGGGGAAATATGGCATATATGGGCACAATAGTTGTTCAAGGTCATGGAAAAGCCATTATTACAGCTACTGGAACTGATACACAGGTGGGGCATATTTCAAAAATGCTAGACACTACACCTGTACAGACAACCCCATTACAAAAAAAATTAGGTGAAACTGGTCGCATACTTGGTTTAGGTGCTTTGGGCATTTGCTTTCTTATTTTTATAATAGGTCTACTGCGACATATACCTGTCTTTACTATGTTTATGACTTCAATTAGTCTTGCTGTAGCTGCTATTCCCGAGGGTTTACCTGCCATAGTTACTGTAATACTTGCTATAGGTGTTCAGACAATGGCAAAAACAATGCCATTGTAAAAACTCTTTCCTCTGTTGAAGCCTTAGGCAGTGCTACAGTAATATGTTCTGACAAGACAGGAACTTTAACAGAAAACAAAATGAAAGTAGTGGAAACAACAGGGGAGGAAAATGTAATAAAATTTGCCACTTTATGTTGTGATGCCACTACAGAAAATGGAGAGGCTACAGAAAAAGCTATTGTGCAAAAAGCTAAAGAAAAGGGCTACATAAAAGAAAATCTTGAAAAGGATATGCCCAGAGTTGGAGAAATTCCTTTTTCTTCTGAAAGAAAAATGATGACAACTATACACAAATACAAAGGGGAATACATTGAAATAACAAAGGGTGCTCCTGAATATGTACTTAAAAAATGCAGTTTTTACTATGACAGTACAAAAAGGGCTATGACACCACAAAAGGAAAAGGAGATTTTAACTAAAAGCAGTATATTTGCATCACAGGGATTAAGAGTTTTAGCCGTAAGCTCAAAGGAATGTTCATCAATACCTACAGAGGAAAGAGATTTAACTTTTATGGGTCTTATTGCCCTAGAGGACAGTCCCAGAGAAGGTGCTGCCTACGCTGTAAAGGAATGTAAAAGAGCCGGAATAAGAACCATAATGATAACTGGTGACAACCCTTTAACTGCAAGAGCCATTGGAGAAAAAACAGGTATTGGCACAGAAACTGCCACAGGAGCAGAATTAGATGCTATGAGCAGTAGTGAATTTTCTTCAGCTGTTGAAATGCAATATTTTTGCAAGAGTAAATCCGGAACACAAATACAAAATAGTGGAGGAACTAAAAGCTAAAGGGGAAATAGTAGCTATGACAGGGGACGGTGTAAACGATGCACCTGCCTTAAAAACTGCCGATATTGGCTGTGCTATGGGACTTGGTGGAACTGATGTTGCAAGAGCTGCCGGAGATATTATACTAGCTGACGACAACTTTGCTACCATTGTAAAAGCTGTGGCATCTGGTCGTGAAATGTATGAAAACATTAAAAAGTCTGTACACTTTCTACTATCTTCAAACATAGGGGAAATTATAACAATTTTTACAGCACTTTTAATGGGCTGTGCCACTCCTCTTTGTCCAATACAGCTTTTATGGGTAAACCTTGTTACTGACTCCTTGCCTGCTATTGCCTTAGGTGTTGACCCTTGCGAAGAAAATTTAATGAACCGTAAGCCTAACAAAAGTTCAAGTATATTTTCTCGTCAGATGTGGAACAACATAATTGTTGAAGGTGTTATGATTGGGGCAATTTCTCTATTGGCATACACCATTGGAAAAGTAATATTTAAGGATACCTTAGCCGGCTCAGCTATGTGCTTTTCTACATTAAGCATTTGCCAGTTGGTTCACGCCTTTAATATGAGAAGTCACAAAAGCATTTTTAAAATACATATTTTAGGCAACAAATTCCTTGTAATTTCACTTATTTTAGGAACAGCCTTACAGATTATAGCCGTTCAGCTATTTCCTAATTTCAAGTGTTCTACCCTAAATACAATGGAATGGTTAGTTGTAATAGCATTAAGTCTTATACCTATTGTTCTATGTGAAATTGAAAAAAGACTAAATTAATTCAGAACCCCCTATATTGGCACAACAGCAATATAGGGGGTTTTTATATTATATAGCTGAATATTGCACAGTTTGAAAATATATGGTAATATTAAAGAAAAGGAGGTGTAATATGTATACTCCAAAGGATTTAAAAAATGAAGGGCAACATATATTTTTCAAACTTTTGAGTTTTGTAATATATTCTAATTTACTTTATGTTGTATTGCTTTTTCTGACCGTAATGTTATATGCAAAAATAACTGGGGAATACAGTTCTGTAGAAAGCATAATAAATCAGCTGGATACCAGATTTTTTACTATATTAAATGAAATATCCGTAACCATTATAGGTATAGGACTTTTCTTCAGAAACAAGGAATTTTTGATACAAGAATTTAAAACTGTAAACAGACATTTTTCGACTATTAATTTTATTCTTTATCTTTTTCTATTAGTGTGTTTCAGTATTTTAGGCACAGGCATTTTGCATTTTTCATCTATTAATTTAGAGGGCTATTTTAATACAATAAACAGCAAAAGCCATTATCTCTTATTTTTATTATTGTAATTGCTCCTGTTATTGAAGAAATATTGTTCAGAGGTGTTGTGTTAAAACCTCTTGAAAAATACGGAAAGCTATTAGCTATAGTCATTTCTTCATTACTCTTTGCCATATACCATGGAAATATAATTCAGGGAATATATGCCTTTATATGTGGGTTATTATTAGGTTTTGTTGCCAGCGAATACTCTCTAAAGTATTCCGTAATACTTCATATTTTCAACAATTTAATAAGCACAATAATTGAAAACAAGCCATTTACAGAATTATACAAAAATCATTTTACAAATACATCTGTAATGATAATTTCCGCATTTTTTGCAGTATGGTACATACTAGAAAATATCCTGTTTTAAAGAATTATTCAAAAGTAAACAGACCTGTTTTTGAAGGAGAATACAGAATATGCCTTCTATCATTACCGGTCATACTATTTGCTGTAATATGTTTACTTCCAATATTCATTTAAACCAAAAAGGTTCTTTACCTCAGCAGAAAGAGGGTAAAGAACCTTTTTATTATTTCTTATAAATTATTATTTTATTATTTTCATCAACAACCTTATAGCCTTTTTTACTGTAATTTTTCATAAAGTCAGTGCTATTTGGGTCATTTGATGCTTTTTGCAACACATAGTAATCTGTATCAACTTTAGTACCTAAATCATATAGTTCCTTCGCCTTATATAAATGAGGTACAAGATATGTATCAGCAGAAACTGAACTGTCACTAGGAATATTATCCTCCAATATACTATCCATTTCTTGGTACACACTTTTATTTGTGTCATAGTAGGACTTATATGAGTTTATCTTGTTTGCTCCATTCTGTGCAGACAACACTAAAACTGCACATAGAGAAGTTATGACAATAAATGACTGCTTTTCAGGACGAAAATCCCTTACATTTAAAATAAATAACAAGAACATACAAGTCATTAATCCATAAGTGTACTGGAAACCTATATCGTGCTGATAAGCATAATCTGTCATAAGTCCAAAAGCTACAAAAGGTATAATAAGAATAAGTCTTTTAAAGTCTTTATTCATCAATGGTACAAACAGCAATGAACCCATTGTATATATTACATACTTAAAGTTATCATCAGCAAAAACATTTTTAACAAAAAATTCTGGAGCATACCAAATATTTCTTATTATTGGTAACATTCCCTTTTCTCCACCTAAATAATATAGACCGTAATGACCCTCCATAAGACCCATACCGTGTACGCTTATAAATGTCATAGCTAAACTGAAATAAACTAAAGTAATGCACAACATTATTAAAGAATTTTTCAAGTAGCCTTTTCTGAAAGCATAGAAAATACATATTGCTATCATATAAAGTGATGTGTCTTCCTTTATCATAAGACAGAGGAACAGGAACAGTACAGATAGCTTGAAATTCTTACTTTCAAGGAAATATACAAACCAAAGGACGAAAAATGGTATAAAAGCATTTTCGTGGAAATCATAAAGTAATGGCTGTACTATTGCTGGAGAATATATGTAAATAAAACATATTACAAGTGCTATTAATGATTTAATACCATATTTTTTGCAAAGTAGTAACAATGGTATTACTGCTCCAAACACCATTATTGACTGTATCACAATAAGTGTAATAGGTGTTCTAAAAATCATATAAATTGGCAAAAACAAGTAATATATTGGTGAAAAGTGAATATAGAAATGGGACAATAGCTGACCTCTTTCACAAGTTGTTAAAGGTAAGCCTGTTTTGCCATATATTCATACATTTGAGCAAAAATACCAAAATCAAATGTAGATGCACCATATATCTTATAACGATAAACACCATCTAAAATCATTGAAACACAAGCAACTACTGTAACACCTGTAACAATAGGGGAAATGGCTTTATAATCCTTTATCCTATTGTTCAAACTTTCAAAGCCTAAATTATCATCTTTTAAAAGTAGATAGTTAAAGTAGCCTAATATCAATATAGCACCCATAGCAACATAAATACTATTGTAGGCTTTTACCATTAGAATACCAAATGCTACAGAGCTTATAAAAGTAACAATATAGATTATCTTTTTACTAAAGATTACACCTACTGCAAATATTAAGCTAAATAGGGCTACAAATAAAAACCAATACAAATCTTTATCTATATTGCCTACAAATTTAATGTCATTACCCAATTTAAGAGTTTTCATAAAATATGCTGAAACTATTAAAAAAGTTGATACAAGCATAGCAAAATACTCTTTTCCTTTAAGCAAAGAAATATTTTCAAAAATTCCATTTTCAAGAGAAATCAATATTACAAAACAAAGTTGTATCGCTCCCACAAAAATAGCTAAAACAATATTTTTAGATAAGTAGCTTATACCAAACACATAAAAGAGTAACAAGTACAACTGTGTTAAATAGCCTCTTTTGCCATTTAATCTAAAAATACTACAACCTAAACACAATAAAAGGGCAATAATAGGAATGATGTAGTTTGAGCTTACGCCTGCTCCTTCGTATTCAAAAGAATCGAATTCAAGTTTACCACTACCGTCATAGTAAACTCTCAACTCCAAGCTCTTGTCATTGACATCTGTTGGCACATTAAAATTAAATTCTTCTGAGCTTCTGTTTGGTAACAAAGTACCTGTAGAAATTACATTTGCACCAAAACCCGATGTTAATTCATACTTAACTGAAACAGTAGAATTATAATTTATAGTACCTTTATATTTACCAGCTTTAATATTAACATAAGGTCCATAAACAAATATACCTTTAAAACTACTATTCTCAATTATTTTCTCGCTATCCTTGGAAACAACATTGGAGTTGAAATCACTATAGCCAAATGAACCATTTCCACCTGTAATAGCTGACCCTGAGTTTTGTATAAATAAGCATATTCCAAACACTAAAACAACCAACATTATGGCTAATGACAGTATCTTATACTTAGAATACAGAAACTCTAATATTTCCTTTAGCATTATTTTGCCTTTTTCTATAAATTGCATTTTTATACCTCCTAATAATCAAATTTAAGTGGACTGCCTAAACAGACAGCCCACTCATAACAGAATTATTGTTTAATTCCATTAACATATATATCATACTTGTTATTTCCAAATTCATAATGGGTAAAATTACCTTCATAATTTACTCTTGTTCTATCATTACCGGTATTCCATAATCCCCAAATTATTGTTTCATTACCATTAATGGAAATAGTCTTTTTTGATTAACTGTACTATTGTGGAACACTCTACAATTAATTATTCTTGTACCTTCTGTTGCTAAACTTATATAGTCTAAATCCGTTTTTGTTGCTTTAAGGATAAAAAATAATCCTTCAAAGACACAAGACCCAGCACTGTTCCTAGCTCTTATGACATACTGAGGTAAATCAACATCTACATCTACAACCATCATATCTTTCAATGTAACAAATCCAGCTGTAACATCAAAAATAATAGCTGACGTAGTATCATTTCCACTAGTCTTTAAACTTACCTGTTCAACAACAGTTTTATCTTTAATTCCTCTAATGGTTAAGCCTTCTTTATCAACATTTAATTTTTCATTAATATTAAACTTACCATCTAATAAAACTATTTCTTTACCTGTTCCTGCTGCTTGAATTGCTGCATTAATCTGCTTTGAATCATTTGTTCCGTCGCAAACATAATCTGCAATCTCTTTGTTTGTACTATTACTTGGAGCTACATAAATAACATTAGAATTATTACCTACACTTAATGTTTCGATTGCCATAAAAATTCCTCCTATCCTCTTCTTCTCTTGTAAATAAAAAATACTTACTTAAATTTTAACCCCTATTAGGTTTAATACTATATACATACTTTTAATCCTAAAAACATATACATAGCAAATTTAAACTATAAATAAAATAATCATTAATTGCTTTGTATTTAACAATTATTTTTATTTTACAATCTAATATTATCATACTATACATATTATTGCAATAGCACTATCTCTATATTGTTCGTAAATTTCCTTCACTCGTTAAATTCTATATGTGTCGACATTTTTCGACTTTTTTCGCAACACAAAAAGACCTCCGAAAACTCGGAGGTCTAAAAAATTTAATTATTCAAAGATTATTCTGAAATCTTAGCACCGTTAACTCTGATACTAGGACCCATAGTAGTTGTTAAAGCAACTGACTTTAAGTAAGTACTTAGCTGAAGCAGGCTTAGCCTTAATGATAGCACTCATAAGAGTCTGAACATTTTCAAGAAGCTTTTCAGAACCGAAAGAAACCTTACCAACTGGAACGTGGATAATGTTTGTCTTATCAAGACGGTATTCAATCTTACCAGCCTTAATATCTTCGATAGCCTTAGTAACATCCATAGTAACTGTACCAGCCTTAGGGTTTGGCATTAAGCCCTTAGGACCGAGTACACGACCAATACGACCAACAAGACCCATCATATCTGGAGTAGCAACAACTACATCAAAATCGAACCAGTTTTCGTTCTGAATCTTTGCTACTAAATCTTCTGCACCTACATAATCTGCACCAGCTGCCTGAGCTTCGTCAGCCTTAGCACCCTTAGCGAATACGAGAACACGAATAGTCTTACCAGTACCGTGAGGGAGAACAACAGCACCTCTAACCTGCTGGTCAGCGTGACGGCTGTCAACACCTAAACGGATATGAGCTTCAACAGTTTCATCAAACTTAGCTGTGCTTACCTGTGGGATTAATGCACAAGCAGCATCTAAATCATATAAATTAGCCTTATCAACAAGCTTACTCTTTTCGAGATATTTCTTTCCTCTTTTCAAAATAGTTCCTCCTTATGTGGTAATATCGGGAGAATTCCCTCCCACTATACTATGCGTAAATACGCCTCAAAAAATTAGTCTTCTACAACGATACCCATACTTCTTGCAGTACCTGCAATCATACTTATAGCGGCATCAATATTAGCAGCAGTTAAATCCTGCATCTTTAATTCAGCAATCTTTCTAACTTCATCCTTAGAAATCTTAGCAACCTTAGTCTTGTTAGGTACGCCTGAACCAGACTGGATGTTACAAGCCTTCTTTAAAAGAACTGCTGCAGGTGGAGTCTTTGTTACGAATGTAAAGCTCTTATCCTGGTAAACTGTAATAACTACAGGAATGATAAGACCTGCATCCTTAGAAGTTCTCTCGTTGAATTCCTTACAGAAACCCATAATGTTTACACCATGCTGACCAAGTGCTGGACCAACAGGTGGTGCTGGTGTTGCCTTACCAGCTGCGATTTGTAACTTAATGTAACCTTGTACTTTCTTTGCCATTTAAAAGGCACCTCCTATAATGTGGTAATTAGCGGGATTTTCCCTCCCACTTGAAAGCAATTCACTTTCAAATTCATCAGTTCATTGGCTGAACCTGTGTAAAGTCCAGCTCCATTGGTGTTTCACGACCAAACATAGAAATCATAACAGTAACAGTTTGCTTACCGTAGTTGATTTCCTTTACAAGACCTGTACTTTCAGCAAAAGGACCACTGATAACATAAACAGTGTCGCCTTCTTCGAAGCCCAAGTCTTCTACATTGACGCTTTCAAGTCCCATCTGTAAAACCTCTGCATCTGTAAGAGCAACAGGCTTAGAGCCAGGACCTACGAAACTGGTAACGCCTCGTGTGTTTCTTACGACATACCATGTTTCGTCATTCATAATCATCTTTAACAACACATATCCAGGGAATTTCTTTCTCTGGACAATTTTCTTTTGACCATTTTCTTTAACTTCAACAACATCTTCTAAAGGTACTGAAACCTCTTTTACAAGGTCATTAAGACTCTGTTGTCTACCATTTTTTCAATATCGGTCTTTACTTTGTTTTCATAGCCTGAATAGGTATGGATTACATACCATCTTAGGCCGTTGTTTATTTCCTGTTCAGACATACAATCAACCTCGTTTTTAGACTATGCAAATAAGTTTACCAATGCACTGTAGGCCTGTTCAAATCCTAAATCAATGAGGAGAATGATAATACCTACAATAAGTGATACTACGATAACAGTAGCAGTTTCCTTGGCTAATTCCTCTTTGCTAGGCCAAACAATTCTTTTAAACTCAGCAACGTGAGCCTCAATCCAATTCTTAAAGTTGAACTTTTCTTTCTGAGCAGACTGTGGAGCTTTCTTAGCGTTTTCTTCCATCTTGCCTTCCCCTTTCATTGAGGTCCCCGTTATTACTTGGTTTCTCTGTGTAAAGTATGCTTACCGCAGAACTTGCAGTACTTGCTAGTTTCCATTCTGTCTGGATGAGCTTTCTTGTCCTTCATAGTATCATAATTTCTCTGCTTACATTCAGTACAAGCTAAAGTAATTCTTGTTCTCAAGATATTCACCTCTCTCTTTGAATAATTAAATAATTAAATTTTCTTTTTCAGTTTTTACACACAAAAAAAGACGAATCGCGTCTTTATCATAATAACATAAGCCACCCCCTTTGTCAACTAAAAATCGGGGTTATAAAATTTTCGGCATATTAGACAATAACAGGAATTAAAAGGGGTTAAGCTATAGTATTTTTTCAGAAAAACCATGGCCTTATACACAAATATTTACTATAATATTGAGGTATAAGAAAGGGCTGTCCAAAGACAACCCTTTTAGAAACAATGTTAAATTATTAAGCGTTTGAACGACCTAAGTATTCACCAGTTCTAGTATCAATCTTGATGATTTCACCCTGATTGATGAAAAGAGGTACATTAATCTGAGCACCTGTTTCAACAGTAGCTGGCTTAGTAGCACCTGTTGCAGTATCGCCCTTGAAACCTGGTTCAGTTTCAGTTACTTCAAGTTCAACGAATAAAGGTGGTTCAATACCGAAAATGTTACCGTTGTGGCTAAGAACCTTAACATTTTCATTTTCCTTAACGAACTTTAATGCATCGCCAACTTCAGATGCTGGAATAGCAATCTGGTCATAAGTTTCAGCATCCATAAAGTTGTATAAATCGCCATCGTTGTAAAGGTAAGTCATATCCTTACGCTCAATCATAGCCTTAGGCATCTTTTCAGTTGGTCTGAAAGTCTTTTCAACTACAGCACCAGTAACGAGGTTCTTGAGCTTAGTACGAACGAAAGCTGCACCCTTACCTGGCTTTACATGCTGGAATTCGATAACCTGATAAATGTTACCTTCGTATTCCATAGTTACACCGTTTCTAAATTCACCGGCAGAAATCATAAATTGTCCTCCTTAAAAATAACGAATAAAGTTCAGAAGTTAAACTTCCGATGTTGTTTACTGCGTCATATAATGCCTCAAAAATACAAGGGCATATTCACAATAAGTCATATATTCTTATGATAACTTATTTTCATTAAAATTTCAAGATATTTTTTACATTTTTTACTGTCTGACTAATTTTATATTATAATTCCAAACACTATCTCAAAACAACAATATAAGGAAAGTTGTTAAGAAAACCTTGGTTTTCTTAAATTAATTCCGCAACTCGAGCTTTGCCCGAGTGAGGAGGGACAAAAATATGGTACTGGGTTTTAGTGCCATATTTTTCACGGCTGGTCCCTTCCTTAAACCTTCTGCAATAAATGCAAGCATTTATTGCACTAATTTTTCTCCTATTTTGTAAACATCGCCTGCACCCATAGTAATAAGCATATCTCCCTTGCGACAGTTATCTACAGCATACTTTTCAGCATCGTTAAATGTAGGGCAGTATGTTACAACGCCACCTAAAGCCTCAATTTTATCTCTTAAATCCTTACTGCTTACAAGACCTGTATCCTTTTCTCTTGAAGCATAAATATCTAAAAGAATAACATGGTCTGCCTCACTTAAAACCTTTGCAAAATCGTCTAAATGATTATAAGTTCTTGTATAAGTATGAGGCTGGAACATTATCCAAAGTTTATTAAGCTTTGTACCTCTGGCACTATTTATTGTAGCCTGAATTTCTGTAGGATGATGTGCATAGTCATCAATTACATTTACGCCATTAAACTGACCCTTAAACTGAAATCTTCTATCTGTACCAGTAAAGTTCTTTATACCCTTTACAATAGCATCTGTATCAACACCGTAGCAAGTAGCAAGTGCAAAAGCTGAAAGTGAATTATAAACATTGTGCATACCAGGAATTGAAGTTCAACCTTGGCTACCTTTTCGCCTTATGATTTACTGTATATGTTGCGTGACCCAAATCATTAAATGTAACATCTGTAGGGTACCAATCTGCTGTGTTATCCTTGCCATAAGTAATAACCTTTGCCTTAACACCCTCTAATACTTCTGAAAGTCTAGGAATTTCATTATTAATAACAAGGAAACCACCCTCTGGAAGTCTATTAGCGAACTTGTTAAAGCTCTTATAAATATTATCTAAGTTCTTAAAATAGTCTAAGTGGTCTGCATCAATATTGAGAATTATTGCACCATGAGGATTAAACTTTAAAAAGCTATCACAGTATTCGCAAGTTTCAAGAATAAAGTAATCCTCTCCACCTACCTTATAATTTCCTTTTATACTTGGTAATATACCACCAATAGAAACTGTTGGATTAGCCTTTGCTTCAAGGAAAATTTCAGTAACAAGGCTTGATGTAGTAGTTTTGCCATGAGTACCAGCTACAGAAAGAGGGAACTTATACTCAAGCATCATCATACCTACAAGAGCTGCTCTATCTACTGTTTCGATACCACTTGCTCTGGCAGCCATTAATTCTGGGTTGTCCTCTCTTACAGCAGCAGTATAGACAATAAGGTCTGTATCAGGTGTAATATTCTCGGCTTTCTGACCGATTGATACCTGAATACCTATGTTTTCAAGAGCTTTTGTTACATTAGATGCAACACCATCTGAACCTGTAATTGTCTTACCCTTACTCTTGAGAATTTCTGCAAGAGAAGACATACTTATTCCACCTATACCTATAAAATGAATTTTATTGTATTTTTCCATTGACATTTAAAATCTACTCCTTTTATTCTTCGCCAGTAGCTGAACCTTCGTTCCAATACTTACCTGCCATTTCAATAAATGACTCCTGTTCTAAAGATGGCATATTGACCGCCTCAAAGCAATAACCTACGCCATTATCATACCAGTAGAGGGCTTGTACTGTACCTATTTCGCAATCCTCTGTTTCATTACCTTTATCCATAATAATCTTGCCTTCATTAAGGGCTTTTTGCACCTGTTCTGTAGGCTTATAATTATCACTTACATAGTAATATGTGCCATTAAAATATTTAGCTGGCATACCATTAAGTCCTGAATCTGTAATATCTGATTTTGGAATTATATTTTTTTCAAAATTATCCTGAGTTGTAGAGTAAGTAATTACCTTAAACTTGTCGCCATAAGATGCCTCTCTTGTATAGTAGTTATATGTAATTGCCTTTTTCTGCAAGTCTATTTTGTAATCATGAAGCTGATGTTCTTTATCAATATGGTCTGAAACAACAGAATTATCAAGTCCTAAACCTGTAAGTTCACTATTTAAAGGCAATTCAACAGCACCAAAAGTTTGGTCTGTTCCCTTCATTGTTTGTCTTTTAGAACCTATAATGCCCGATATTGCTACATATATCAAAAAAGCTACTATTAAAAATACAATAAAGCCTATTAGGGCTTTACTACTTTTACTCAATTTTCCCATAAATTATCTCCTTACATTTGTATTTTGGTGGCATAATAACAAAGAAAAAACTTAGTTTCTTCATTATATATATTTTTCATATGTATTTTTATAAAACAGCATACCACTCTTTTTAGTATACCATATTTTTGAAAACAATACAACGAAAACAAAAGGGGAATTTTGAATGATAAA